>Ga0222718_10000169_pt1 | contig 64779 bp, 63 predicted proteins | sample C33_27DmetaG_FD_165045 | JGI IMG/M metagenome (GOLD analysis project Ga0222718, IMG submission 165045) | Estuarine water microbial communities from San Francisco Bay, California, United States - C33_27D | ecosystem: Environmental > Aquatic > Marine > Unclassified | place: USA: California... | reverse complement strand
GCCCCTTCATAGTCTCTTCTAGTTAGTCCAAGATTGTTCTTGGGAAGTCTAGGATGTTTCGCTGATGGTTTTTTTATATAACTCATTATTTTCCACTCATGCAGCAGTCTTTTTCTTTTTAGAAGCTTTTAACATGGATTCATTCTTCTTCAAAAGATTTAAATATTCTTTAACTACAAAATCGGCAGTTACTGGGCTACCATCAAAATTTAATATGGAGTGAATATGAGAGCTATTTTTATTTAATTCGTTAATCAACAAAGATCTCATTTGGGCATCTCGATTTTGTTCCATCACTATTATATGTTCATGCTCATCAATAAATGATGAAATTCCTCTTCCAAAAGGAAAGGATCTTATTCTGAGTAAATCAATACTATGTCCCTGAGACTCTAAAATATCATTAGCTTCATCAATAGCACATGTTGTTGATCCAAAATAAATCATGCCAATACTAGTTTCTTCTTTTGCTTTTTTCTTGATTGACCTTGGAAGATATTTTAGAGATTTTTTAAATTTCTTCGTTATTCTCATCATATTATCTGCATTTATTCTTCCATCCTCAGTGTAGCCCGCAAAGGCATCATGCGATGTTCCGCGTGTAAAATATGAACCCTTAGATTCATGTGTACCTGGAAGTGTTCTATAAGGAATTCCATCTCCATCAACATCGAGATACCTACCCCAATTTAATAAATCATCTAAATCCTTTTTATTCAGTACTTTTCCTCTATTATATTTTGTCTTGTCATCCCATTTTAATGGATCAACAACCCAATCATTCATTCCAATATCGAGATCGCTCATTACGATAATTGGAGTTTGTAGTATTTCTGCAAGATCAAAAGATTGAGCAGCCATTTCGAAACACTCCTTTGGGTCTGAGGGGAAAAGTAAAATATGCTTTGTGTCACCATGTGAAGCATAAGCACATGATAAAATATCAGACTGCTGAGTTCTGGTTGGCATGCCAGTTGAAGGCCCACCCCTTTGAATATTAAATAAAACTAAAGGAATTTCAGCAAAATATGCTAGACCAAGAAATTCACTCATTAGAGAAACTCCAGGACCAGATGTAGCAGTAAATGCTCTCGCACCATTCCAATTAGCGCCAATAGCCATACCAATTGCAGATAATTCATCCTCTGCTTGAACGATTCCAGCATTAACCTTGTTTTCGTCGTTAACTCTGAAAATATTCACATATTTCTGAAATGCTTCAACAAGAGATGTAGAGGGAGTAATTGGATACCAACCAGCAACAGTTGCACCACCATAGACGCATCCTAAACCTGCTGCTTCATTACCTTGAATCAATATTTTTTTCTTTGTTGTCCTTATTTTTTTTACACTTATATCTAAATCTATATCCAAATTTTTTTTAGCATAATCTATTCCTAAATGAAGAGCCTGAATATTTGGAGGAATAAGTTTAGGCTTCTTTTCAAAGTCTTCCTTAATTAAATTCTCAATAATTTTTATGTCAATTTTTAGTAAAACTGCTAATGCTCCCAAGCAAACAATATTTTTAAATAATTGCCTTTGCCTTGGATCTTCATAATTATCCGAGCAAATTTTAGCCATTGGAATACCAATATAATTAATATTTTTTCTAGGAAATTTTCTTTCCATAGTATTGTCATAAATTAAATAACCACCTGGAAGAATTTCTTTCATATCAGACTGATAAGTCTGAGGATTTAAAGTTATAAAGCAATCAATGCCTTCTCGTCTTGCGGCATAACCCTCCTTGCTTATCCTTACCTCAAACCATGTTGGCAAACCTTGAATATTAGAAGGAAAAATATTTTTTGGAGTTACAGGAACACCCATACGGAATATAGATTTCGCAAACATTAAATTTGCACTTGCAGAACCAGATCCATTAACATTTGCAAACTTGACTACAAAATCATTAACTTTATTCATCCTGAACAACCATCCTTTGATTGGGCACCCATGTAGAAGAATTTTTGCATATCCCATGCTCCAGTCGGACATCGCTCTGCACATAAACCACAATGCAGACATAAATCCTCATCTTTTACCATAACCCTTGATGTTGGCAGAGTGTCAGAGACATAAATGTCTTCTTCCAAATTTAAAGCTGGAACTCTTAAGCTAGCTCTTAATTTATCTTCCTCATCGTTCTGAATAAAATTAATACAATCCTCTGGGCATACATCAACACAAGCATCACATTCTATACATCTACTTTCTTCAAAAACTGTTTGGACATCGCAATTAAGGCAACGACTAGCTTCATGAAAAGCCATCTCATCATCATACCCAAGCTCAACCTCTAATTTTCTATTTTTTAAGGATTCTTTTAAATCAGCATGAGGAACCGATAAACGCTCAACCTCATCATAGCCATTATCATACGACCATTCATGAAGTCCCATTTTTGAAGATTCAAGAAATACATGTGGCTCTGGCCTCTCATTTAGATCTTTACCATTGCAAAATAAATCTATGGAAATAGCTGCTTGGTGGGCATGGGCAACGGCTGTGATAATATTTTCAGGTCCCCAAGCCGCATCACCACCAAAGAAGACTCTAGGAAGAGTTGACTGCATAGTTTTTTTATCAACCACCGGCATATCCCACTCACCAAATTCAATTCCAAGATCCTTTTCCATCCACTCAAAGGCGTTATCCTGTCCAATGGCCATTAGAACATCGTCACATTCAACTTCAACTAACGGCTCACCTGTTGGAATCAGTTTTCTTTTACCGTTGGAATATTCTGCAGTAACCTTTTCAAAAAGCATCCCACATAACTTGCCGTCCTTTATAATAAATTCTTTAGGAACATGATTTTCATAAATAGGAATATTTTCCATTTCAGCCTCTTCTATCTCCCAGTCCGAAGCTTTCATATCAACCTTAGGAGATCGAACATAAACGCCGACCTCTTTGCCACCCAATCTCACTGCAGTTCTACAGCAGTCCATAGCTGTGTTACCACCTCCTAAAACAATTACTTTTTTTCCAATTTTTGATAAATGCTCAAAAGCTACTGAAGCTAAAAAGTCTATGCCTATATGAATATTTTTTGATGCCTCTTGCCTTCCAGGGATATTTAAATCTTTACCTTTGGGGGCTCCTGTACCTATAAAAATAGCATCATGATCAAATTTTAAAAATTCCTTAAAACTTTTAATTTCATGATTGTACTCTACTTTCAAACCCATATTAATTATTTGATTACACTCTTCATCTAATACTTCTGCAGGTAATCTGAAAGAAGGTATATTAGTTCTCATTAAGCCACCTGGAACTGGATCCCTTTCATAAGCAATGCATTCATACCCTAATGGTAATAAATCCCTAGCAACTGCTAATGATACTGGTCCTGCTCCTAGTAGAGCGATCTTTTTACCATTAGTTTTTTTGGGAGGTCCTGGAATTAATTTACTTACATCGTCTTTATAATCAGCAGCAACTCTTTTTAATCTACAAATAGCAACAGGTTCATCTTCAACCCGAACTCTTCTGCAGGCAGGTTCACAAGGTCTATCACATGTTCTTCCTAGAACACCTGGAAAAACATTTGATTCCCAATTAAGCATATATGCATCAGTATACTTACCAGAGGCAATTAACCTTATATATTCTGGCACTGGTGTATGAGCAGGACAGGCCCATTGGCAATCAACAACTTTGTGAAAGTATTCAGGGTCCGAAATATCCGTCGGCTTCATAGACATTTTAATGCAGGCTCATTTCTAATATTAAATCCCAATAATTTATATTCGAATCAGTCCTTAATTAATTACAAATCAGAAATTAAGATTCACTGACTAACAAGTCAACAAAATAACTAAAAAATAGGGCAGAAAGATGACTTATTATCCTAAAACTCTGGCAGTTTCTTGTTCGTAAGCCTTCATATCAAAATAATCTCTCCAATTACAAATGAGACCATCTTTAAATTCCATAACCCCCATTACTAAAATATCCATCCACTGACCATTGATTTCAAATCTATCAGTTCTTTCCGTGAGGACAACTCCCTCAGAATTCTCAGCAATATTATGGACAATCCACTCAATATTTGATGCCATTTGAATAAATGCTTCTAAGGAAGGTCTAATTTCATCCTTACCGCGTTGAGGGTCCATTGGAATATTATGATAAAAACAGTCATCAGTCATAGAGTCCATAATTCCATCAATATCCCTATTGTTCCAATGTTCGATAAATTTTAAAGCTCTTGTTGTATTGTTCATTTTATATCCCCTAAAATTAAAAATTAATCATAATAAAATTTTTTCATATTTAACACGCAAATTTTTCTTTTGAACTTTTCCCATTGCATTAAGAGGCAATTCATCAATCCAAATAAATAATTTTGGTATTTTATATTTAGCAATTTTTCCTTTTAATATTTCAATAATTTCATCATCTGAAATTAAAGAGTCTTCTCTCTCTGACACTAAAATTGCAATAGGAGACTCCCCTAAATCTGAATGCTTAACACCAATGATTGCACTCTCTTTAATTCCTTTTATAGTATTCAAAATTATTTCAATTTCTTTTGGGTAAACATTATATCCCCCTGAGATAATCATATCACTTGATCTTCCAGACAAAGTTAATCGTCCATTCTCATCAATCTGGCCAATATCCCCTGTTATAAAAAATCCATCCTCTGTAAATTCTTCCTTGGTTTTTTCTTCCATTCTCCAATAACCCTTAAAGACGTTAGGCCCCTTTACCTCAATTACCCCTTTCTCATTATCGGATAAAATCTTTCCTTCTTTCATAGCCCTGATTGTAACGCCGGGGAGAGGAAAGCCTACAGTTCCTTCCAGTCTACTTCCATCAAGAGGATTAGAAGTAATCATTCCTGTCTCGGTCATTCCATATCTTTCTAGAATAGAATGATTTGTTTTTTCTTTAAATTCTTTAAAAGTTTTTTCAGTTAATGGGGCGGAGCCAGAAATAAATAAACGCATTCCACTATATGAATCATATTTAAATGCTTCCTCATTAACCAGCCGATTATAATAAGTTGGGACACCCATCATAACAGATGATTTTGTGAGGTTTTTTATAACATCTTTAATATTAAATTTTTCTAAAAAAATTATTTTCGAAGCACTTAATAAGGCTGTATTTAAGGCTACGAATAGACCGTGAACATGAAAAATTGGTAAAGCATGTAATAAAATATCTTCGCTAGTAAAGCCCCATATTTCTCTCAAAGCAATTGCATTAGATGAGAGATTTCCATGGGTAATCATAGCTCCTTTTGATTTACCCGTCGTGCCAGATGTAAATAAAATTGCAGCAACATCTTTATCGCTACAATTTTCAAATATATTCAATGGTTTCGTTGATAAAATTTCACTAAGTACAGGATCATCATCATTTTTTCCAATGGCTACAAAAGAAGGAACATTTAACCGCGAACAAATATCTTTGATAGTACTCTTAGATTCCGGCCTGCAAACAAATAACTTGGGTTCAATATTATTTATAAAATATTCAACTTCATCATTCGTATAAGATGTGTTCAAAGGTGTATAAATTACCCCCTTCCTTAGACAACCTAAATATAATCCAATTGCCGATAATGATTTATCTATTTGACAAATCATTCTATCACCCTTTTTTAATCCCAACTCATGTAAAAAAGACGCAAAATGTGCTGACAAAATATCCAAATCTTTGAAAGACATTTTTTTATATTCTGGAATCTCTAAACAAATTTTATCTAAATCTGATTTAAAATTTTCATAAAAAATTTTATATAAATTATGGCTCATTTTAAAAATCCATATAATTAATTGATTGGAATAACCAAGCCTTCTCTTCTTGGATCAGCTCCGCCTATATATCCATCATATTTTTTTAATGCGATATGAAGTCCACTTCTTTTTTTCTGCACCTTAATTGGATGACCTAATAATTCTAAATCTGTTTGTAAATTTTCTAGAGAAGTATTTTTCTCTAATTCTGTATAATTGCCTTTATTCATGTAATGAGGTAGATCAATGATTTGAGCTGGATCTAAATTCCAATCTATAAGGCCTAAAACTGATTTAGTAACATAATTAATTATGCTTGTTCCTCCAGGCGAACCTGTTAGTGCAAATAAATTATTATCTTTGAAAATAATTGTCGGTGTCATAGAAGACATAGGCCTTTTATTAGGCTCAACTCTATTTGCTATTTTTTTACCATTTAATTCTGGTATCATTGAAAAGTCAGTTAATTCATTATTGAGCATAAAGCCACCAGCCATTAAATGACTTCCGAATGGACCTTCGACAGTAGAGGTCATAGAAACTGCATTACCCTCTTTATCAATTATAACAAAATGACTAGTCGAGGGTTTTGAGATATCAATATTCTTTTCAAAGTCTTCTGCACCTAGAGGATTTCCATGCGTAATAATTTTAGAATAGCGATTTAGATTTATTTTTTTCTTTCTTTCATTTAAGTAAGTTTCGTTTAGAAGGCCTTCAACTGGGACATTAATGAAATCAGAGTCAGCCATATAATATGCTCTATCGGCATACGCAATTCTATTAACCTCAGAAAAAAGATGCACCATTTCAATTGAGTTAGGGTCCATTGATCTAATATCAAATTTTTCAAAAATTTTAAGCATCATTAGCATTGTTAATCCACCAGATGATGGTGGACCCATAGAGCAGACATTGTAGGATCTGTATTTTCTACACAGTGGTTCTCTCCAAACAATTTGATAATTTTTTAAGTCCTCAAAAGACATTTTTGATTCTTTGTTATTATTGTTTAATGCATCAATAATTAATTTTGCGGTTTTGCCTTCATAAAAATCATATGAACCATATTTTGATAATCTTTTTAAAGTTTTTGAATATTCGATATTTTTTAATATGTAACCCACCGGAACAGGTTTTTTCATTCCTTCAGGGTTTTCGATAAAATAATATGAAGCTGCTGGTTCTATTTCTTTTAAAGGCTTAAGATAACCTAAAATTGAATTTAAAGCTGGTGATACAGAAAAACCATTTTCAGCTAAATTGATTGCATATTGAAAAAGCTCTTCCCAAGGCAATCTTCCAAATTTTTTATGCGTTTCTTCTAGAAGTTTTATAATACCAGGAACACCTACAGACTGAGAGCCAATAACAGCATCAGGATAAAATCTTTTCTTATTGCCATCGCTATCAAGAAATAGACTCTCGGTTACTTTAGATGGTGCTTTTTCTCTTCCATCTATGGAGTAAAGCTTTGATGTGTCCACATCCCAGTATAGCATAAAAGCACCACCACCAATTCCTGTAGCCTGAGGTTCAGTAAGGGTAAGTACTAATTGAACTGCGACTGAGGCATCAATAGCATTACCGCCCCTATCTATAATATCCTTTGCAGCTTTAGATGCATGCGGATTTGAGGTTGCTATTATACCTTTTGAAGGAGAAGAGCTTTCAGCATAAGTAAATGTGAAAAAGATTAAAGATAAAATAGAAAAAACAATATATTTCATAGAATCTCCAAACCAATTAATTTTTCATACTATACAATTTTATTAGCTTTGTTTAGTTTCCTTATAATGATTAGTACAGGAAAAAAAAATCTAATTACAGATGTTGATGGAGTTTTAGTAGGAAACTCTCACAATGAACAAGTATGTACTGGATGCACAGTTATTACTCCGATTGAAGGAAGTATTGCTTCAGCAGATGTTAGAGGTGGTGCACCTGGAACAAGGGAGGTTGGTGCATTAAATCCCTACAACTTAGTTGATACTATTGACTCAATTGTGCTTTCAGGTGGATCTACATGGGGACTAGAGGCGGCTAGTAGTGTAGGGAATTATATTGGTTCACAAGGTAGAGGTTACAAACCATCTAAAAATTCTAAGCATGTTCCTATGATACCAGGTGCAATTCTATATGATCTTGCCAATGGTGGTGACAAAAACTGGAATGATAATTCTCCCTATTACGACCTTGGAGTAGAAGCTGCAGAAAATTTGTCTGATGAAATTATTCTTGGAAATAGTGGTGCTGGTTATGGTGCAATGGCTGGTTCATTGAAAGGTGGTCTCGGAAGCGCATCTTTTGTTACAAGCGACGGATTACAGATTGGAGGTTTGTTTGCTGTAAATAGTTATGGATCAGTAGTTAATGATGAGACGGGTCAATTTTGGGCGGCAACAGATGAATGTAAAGAGGAATTTGGGGGAAAGGGGGCTCCTAATCAAGCCTCTTTAAATATCCTCGGTGGGACTTCAGCCGCTAGATCTATGCCAAAACAAAATACAACAATAGGTGTTATTGCAACTAACGCAAAACTTGAGTCAAGGAGCGCAAAAAGAATAGCTATAATGTCCCATTCAGGAATGTCGCGAGCAATTAGACCAATTCATTCACCTGTTGACGGTGATGTAATATTTGTATTAAGCACTGGTACATTAAAAAAAGAATTAACCTTAAATGATATAAATATAATTGGAGAATTAGGAGCAAGAGTTTGCTCTAGGTCAATAGCAAGAGGTATTTATGAAGCAAAAAGCCTTATAGGGATGACCTGTTGGAAAGAAAAATATGAATAATTCTTTCTTTATAATTTTTAGTTTATAATGTTTTCGATGCGCCGGTAGCTCAGCTGGATAGAGTACTTGACTACGAATCAAGGGGTCGGGAGTTCGAATCTTCCCCGGCGCGCCACTTTTAATATTATATGGGTAAATATGGACTATTTAATTTTATTACTACTAATTACATTATTGGCCGTTATGGTCTTAATATTTTTTAATATTAATAAACAAAATAAAGAAACTCATGATAATAAAAATATTTTTATAGATTTTGAAAAAAGACAAGAAAATCAAAACGAAACTCTTAATAGACAAGAAAAGGCTCTATCAGATTTAAGAATTTCTATTGAAAATTTTCAAGAGCCAATTCAAAAACTACGCAATTATTTATCCGGTGGAACTAAGGCTGGACAATTTGGTGAATGGTCATTGAAGGCTATTATTGAAGATATTTTTCCAGAAAATAGATACAGAGAAAATGAAGAGATAATAGAAGGCAGCGGTAAAAGAGTAGAATTTGTAATTATCCTACCTGGAGGATTATTGCAGCCTATTGATGCTAAATTTCCATCTGGTTTATACGATAATTATATAGAAGCATCCTCAAAAGGTGATAAAGAGAGGGTTAAATCATCAAAAAAGGATATTGAAAGACATGTTAAAGGCGATGCAGAGGATATAAAAACAAAATATCTTCTAGCCGGTAAAACCTCAGACCTTGGTATCATGTATATACCTAGTGAAACACTTATTCAGCTGATTGATACATTGGGCATAAGAGAGGAATTATTTAGAGACTACAGGGTATTAATACTAGGCCCTAACTCACTAGCAGCTTATTTATTAAGTATTTCTATGAATTTTCGGGTTGAGTCATTTAATGAAAGAGCTTCTGAAATTATGAATGAGTTTGGAAAATTAAAAAAAGAGTTTGAAAAATTTAGTAACTCTACAAATGAACTAAGAAAAAAAGCTGAAGAAATTCTTAATAAGATTGATGAATATGGTACTAGAGAGAGACAAATGTCAAAAGCAATTAATAGTATGGAAAATATTAACAACGAAAAAAAATAATATATTTCTTCACTTAATTTGACTTAAGAATATGTTGGTTTTATAACCCTGTAAGTTTAAATTTTAAAGGTTAAATTATGAAAAGAACATTCCAGCCTAGTAACTTAGTCAGAAAAAGACGCCATGGTTTTCGTTCAAGATTACAAACTGTAGGTGGCAGAAATGTCCTATCCAACAGAAGAGCTAAAGGTAGAAAGTCTCTATCAGCTTAAATAGTTAATGAAATCTGAGCAAGATGAAAATGGCTCCAAAGAATTAGAGTTTATTTTAGGTAAAATTACTAAACGTTCAGATTATGTAAAAGCCTCAAAAGGCCGATACATAAAAACATCCAGTTTATTTCTTCAAAAAGTCAAAAGAGATGATAAAAAGAGCCCTAGGTATGGGGTAACTGCCTCAAAAAAAATTGGTATAGCTGTTGAACGAAATAGAGCAAAAAGAAGAATAAGACATGCAATTAAAGAAGTGCTTCCAAAGTATGGAAAAAATGGTTACGACTATGTAGTTGTGGCTACAATTAAAACCAATAAAGTTTCTTGGAAAACTGTAATAAATGATTTAGAGAAGGCTTTTAAGGAGATTAAATAATGAATGATTCATCAAGGTATATAATGGCAATTGTTTTGGCCATGATAATTCTTTTTACCTGGCAAATTTTGTTTCCTGTAGAGCAACCAAATTATGAACAAGAAAATAGGCAAGAAACATCCATAGATGAAATAACTATATCAGAATCTAATAATGTAATTCCTGAGGCTATAGTTACCTGTGATTCAGAAAAGATAATTATTGATAATGAAAGATTGGAGGGTTCAATTGATCTTTGCGGAGCACAAATTAATGAAATTTTCTTAAAAAAATTTAATACTTCGGCAGATATAGATAGTGATTACGTTCAGTTATTCAAAAAAGACTCTTATTGGGTTGAATCAGGCTGGCTAGCACCCAGAGGGGCAAATTTTTTACTACCTAATGAAAATACTCTCTGGACATTAGAGTCCCAAAATAGCGTCTTATCACCAAATTCACCTGTTATTATTTCATGGGAAAATGGCAATGGATTAAAGTTTGTTCAAAAATACTCCTTAGATGAAAATTATCTTTTTTCATTTACTCAAGAAGTTGAGAATAATACCCCTGGTCTGATAACATTATTTCCATTTCATAAGTTATCCAGACAAGAACTACCAACTAGCCAAACGCTTGGCTTACTTCATGAAGGCCCTACTGGTTGGTTTGATGAAAAACTAGATGAACAAGATTATGATGATATTTTTAAGAAAGATTTCCGTAAAGAATTTAAAAATGGCTGGATAGGTATAAGGGATAAATATTGGGCAACGGCTATAAGCTCATTAGATGAGGGTGAGAAAAAAGCTCACTTCAAAGTATCAAAACAAGATGAAAGTGATATTTACAGAATTGGTTATACAGGTGAAGCTACTAGTGCCTCTCCAGGCTCAACATTATCATCCAGTGGCTTGATATTCATTGGAGCAAAAGAAGTTGATATAATACAGGACTATTCTGATAGAAAAGGTCTTCCAAAGTTTGACTTAATTATTGATTGGGGTTGGTTTTATTTCATTTCAAAACCATTATTCTATATTTTAGATTTCCTTTATTTATACACAGGGAATTTTGGAGTAGCTATTCTCCTATTAACTGTTCTTATAAAGCTTGTTTTCTTTCCCGTTGTTAATAGGTCTTACGTTCAAATGGCCAAAATGAGAAAAGTACAACCAGAAATACAAAAAATGAAAGATCTTTATGGTGATGACCGTCAGAAAATGGCACAAGAGATGCAATCCTTATATAAAAAAGAAGAATTAAAACCTCTCTCGGGCTGCTTACCTGTCTTTATTCAAATACCTGTATTTTTCGCGCTTTATAATGTTCTTCTTGTGACAATTGAAATGAGACATGCACCATTCTTTGGCTGGATAAGAGATTTATCCGCACCTGATCCATTATCAGTATTTAATTTATTTGGTATCATCGATTGGACACCCCCTCAAATCTTAATGATAGGAATATTTCACATATTATTTGGGCTTACATTTTTACTACAAACTAAATTAAACCCTGCCCCCACCGATCAAATTCAAAAAACACTATTTACTTGGATGCCAATTTTTATGGTTTTTATTGCGGCAAATTTTCCAATAGGCCTTGTCATTTACTGGGCATGGAATGGTTTATTATCAATCCTACAACAAGCATATATAATGAAAAAACAAGGGATGGAAATAGCATTATTTACAAATTTTGGTAGGAAAAATTCTAACGAATAATTTAATGACAACATATAAAAAAAATAATTTTTTTGAAAACTGCTCTTTTGTTAAGGGTGTTGCAAATATTGAAGGTTTAGAAATTAGTGATGTTCCAGAAATAGCTTTTTTAGGGAGATCAAATGTTGGAAAATCCACGTTATTAAATGCCATAACCAAAAGATCGAAGCTAGCACATACATCTAAAACTCCAGGAAGAACCCAAGAATTAAATTTTTTTTCTATCATTATTGATAGACCGGTTATGAGCATTGTAGATATGCCTGGTTATGGATTTGCTAAAGCTTCCAAAAAAAAAATTAAGGAATGGACAGATCTCTCTAAATTCTATTTACAAAATAGACCAAACCTAAGAAGGGTTTTTTTATTGATTGATTCAAGACATAATATTAAAAACTCTGACAAAGAGATTATGAATATGTTGGATGAATGCGCTGTTTCCTATCAAATAGTTTTAACTAAAATTGATAAAATTAAAAATCAGAATGAAGTCATTTTAGAAACAAAAAATTCAATTCAAAAATTTATTGCTGTTCACCCTGAAATTCACTCGACCTCTTCCCATAAAGAACGAGGTTTGGAAGATCTAAGGAATGCAATATCTTCTATGGTAGAATAATATTTACTGTATTATAAGAAAAAATTAATGGGAATTAATATGAGTAAAAAAGAAGGAGCTGTTGAAAACTGGCTAAGCAATGCTGACATGCTAACCGCTGCACTTCCTTATATGCAAAAGTATAATGGTTCTATTGTTGTTATCAAATATGGCGGTAATGCAATGGCAGAAAATGATCTCGTTGAGTCATTTTGTAATGACATTGTTTTTTTAAAACAAAGTGGCTTAAAACCAGTAATAGTTCATGGTGGCGGGCCACAAATTGGGTCAATGCTTGAAAGATTGGGTATTAAAACGAAATTTGAGTCCGGCATGAGAATAACCGATGAAAATACTCTTGAAGTAGTGGAAATGGTTTTAGCTGGAAAAATAAATAAAGATATTGCATCAAAAATAAATTCTGCTGGAGGAAAAGCTGTAGGTGTATCTGGTAAAGATAGCTCAATGATTATTGCTGAAAAACTTACAAAACAAAAAAATTTGGATGAGTCTAATATTGAGAAAATTATTGACTTAGGTTTTGTTGGAATACCAAAAAAAATTAATAATGAAATTATTGAGACACTTATTGCTGATGATTTTATTCCTATTATTGCCCCTTTGGGAGTAGGTGATGATGGTAAAACATATAATATTAATGCTGATACCGCAGCTGGCGCTATAGCATCTTCCCTAAAATCAAAACGTTTATTAATTCTAACAGATGTAAAAGGTGTAATGGACTCTGATCAAAACTTAATTAAGGAAGTTGATGAAGAAAAAATAGCAAAAATGATTGATACAGGTGAAGTTTCAGGCGGGATGATACCAAAAATAAACACATGCTTAGATAGTGTAAAAGATGGTGTAGATGCTGCTGTGATAGTTGATGGCAGAGTAAAGCATGCTGTCTTGTTAGAATTATTTACTGATCATGGTGCCGGAACATTAATAAGGTAATATACTTTTATGAGTCTTTCATTAATTAAAACATGGATCTTTGATCTTGATAATACCTTGTACCCTCCTGAAGAGAATATTTTCAGTCAAATAGATCAAAAGATGACTTCATTTATTGCAGATAATCTAAAGATTAGTAATGAGGAAGCTTTTAATATTCAAAAACAAAATTTTATTGATCATGGAACTACTTTAGCTGGCTTTATGAATTCAGGAAATGACAAAATAGACCCTGATAAATTTCTAGAATTTGTTCATGATATAAATTTAAGTTCCCTAAAAGAAGATAGTAATCTTCGAAAAATGCTTTTATTGTTGCCTGGAGAAAAATATATTTTCACAAATGGAACAAAAAAACATGCTGAAAATGTTTTAAAAAAACTAAACCTAGAAAATATCTTTCAGTCAATATTTGGAATTAAGGAAGCTAATTATTTACCTAAACCCAATATTGAAACATATAATTTATTTTTAAAAACTTATAAGGTTGATCCAAAAACATCGATTATGTTTGAAGATATGGGAAGAAATTTAATTCCTGCTAAAGAGTTAGGGATGAAAACTGTTTTATTGGAAAGAAGTTTGCCTAATAAAAATAATTCTAATCAAGAAGAAAAATACAAAGATTTATGGAATGATAATTATGACGCAGATTATATTATTGACGATATCGCAAAGTTCCTGAATAACCAATATAGTTAACACTAAATTAAAGAGATAATTATGGATAAAAAAATAATTGATATAATTGAGCAAGCCTTTGAAAATATAGAAAATATCAACTCAAGTTCTGATAGTGGAATAATTTCTGCTATAAATGAGACAATTAATAATCTAGATTCTGGAAAAATAAGAGTTGCCGAAAAAAATGATAACGAATGGATAATAAATCAATGGGTCAAAAAATCCATACTCCTTTATTTTCGTATCAATGACATGAAATTGATTTCGAATAGCCCAGGTAATACTAATTGGTGGGATAAGATAGACTCTAAGTTTAGTGGTATGGGTGATCAAGAATTTAAGAATGCTGGTTTCAGAGCTGTTCCCGGATCAATCGTTAGGAAGGGATCGTTCGTAGATAGTGGTTGTGTATTAATGCCAAGCTTTATTAATATTGGTGCTTATGTAGGTTCTGGAACAATGGTCGATACATGGGCAACAATCGGTTCATGCGCACAAATTGGAACTAACTGTCATATATCTGGTGGTGCAGGCATCGGAGGAGTCCTAGAGCCATTACAAGCCAATCCCGTAATTATTGAGGATAATTGCTTTATCGGTGCAAGATCAGAAGTTGCTGAAGGAGTAATTGTTCGTGAAGGAAGCGTTCTATCAATGGGAGTATATCTATCATCTTCAACTCCTATTGTTAATAGAGAAACAGGAGAAGTAATTAGAGGCGAAGTTCCTCCATACTCCGTTATAATTCCTGGAACATTCTCACCAAATAATGATACCTCAAAACCTTCACTTTATTGTGCTGTAATTGTAAAAATAGTCGATGAAAAAACTAGATCCAAGACTTCAATAAATGAGTTATTAAGAGATTGATAAAATGATTGATATAGGAAATGGTGACCCAGTAACACTTACTAAGGCTTTAATTTCTTGCCGTTCTGTAACACCGCAAAATGATGGCGCCATTGAACAGCTCTCCCATTGGTTAGAAGAATTAGGTTTTAAGTGTGATATTTTAACTTTTACAGAAGATGGTACTGATGACGTTATTAATCTATGGGCAAGAATTGGCAATGAACAAGGGCCTGCTCTATGTTTTGCAGGTCATACTGATGTAGTCCCAGAGGGAGATGAGGCTAGTTGGTCTGCCGATCCATTTAAAGCTAATGAAATAGATGGTAAAATTATAGGGCGCGGTGCTACTGATATGAAAGGTGCTATAGCTTCATTTGTTTCAGCTACAAAAAAATTTGTTGATGATAGGAAAAATTTTGCAGGGTCAATATCATTTATTATCACTGGGGATGAAGAAGGTATCGCCATTAATGGAACAAAGAAATTATTAAATTGGATGAACGAAAAAAAAATATCCTTTGATGATTGTATCGTTGGAGAGCCAACAAATCCAAAGAAATTAGGTGAAATGATTAAAATAGGAAGACGAGGAAGTGTTAATGGAGTTATTACTGTTGCTGGTGAACAAGGTCATGTTGCCTATCCACATCTCGCTAGAAATCCAATACCAATATTACTTAGTATTTTAAATGACCTAACGTCAGGTGAACTTGATCAAGGTAATGAACATTTTCAGCCCTCTAATCTAGAAATAACATCCGTTGATGTTGGAAACCAAGCAACAAACGTTATTCCTAACTCAGCATCCGCTAATTTTAATATCAGATATAATGATAATTTTAATAAAGAAACAATAGAGAGTGAAATCAAAAGAAGGCTAAATAATTTTGAAAATATTTTTTCTCTCAAACTTGAACATTCGGGAGACTCATTCCTTACAAAGCCAGGTAAACTTGTTCATGATCTATCAGAAATTATTTCTGATAAGACAGGTATAACCCCAGATTTATCAACATCTGGAGGTACATCTGATGCAAGATTTATTAAAAATTATGGAAATGTAGTTGAATTTGGGCTTATAAGCGAGACCATGCATCAAATAGATGAATCAGTCGATGTTAAGGATATTAATGACTTAACTGATATATATTACAAAGTTTTAACAAAATATTTCTAAGTGTAATCTACTTTTTCGAGGCTGAGACCTTCGGCTGGAGCTACAGGACCACATAAAGTTCGGTCCTTCTTGTTTAATATTTCCTTTATTTTTTTTTGATCCCACTTTCCTTCCCCAACCAACTTCAAAGATCCGACAATTGACCTTACTTGGTTGTGAAGAAATGATTTCGCTGAAATTCTAATACTAATATTATCATTAAATTGTTCAATTATAATTTCATCAATAGTTTTAGATGGTGATCTAGACTGACAATGAGATGAACGAAAAGTCGTAAAATCATGATGTCCAATTAAGTATTTGGAAGCAGTAATCATTGGATCAATATTGAGTTTTCTTCCTACTCTCCAATATTTTCCTTTATCAAAAGTTAATGGTGCTCTTCTATTAATTATTCCATACTTATAGTGTCTTTTAATTGCTGAGAATCTAGCATGAAAATCATCACTAACCTCTAAAACATCTATAATAGCTATTGGGTGAGGTTTTAAATGACTATTTAAAGCTTCTCTCATCTCATTTGCATCTGTTTCTCTTTCTAAATCAATGTGCGAAACTTGACCTCTTGCATGGACACCAGAGTCAGTTCTGCCAGCTGTAAATATTTTTACATCCTCTTTTGAAAAATCTTTGATAGCCTTACAGACATAATCCTGAACGCCACTTTTATCTTTTTGACTTTGCCAACCATTAAAAGGCCTGCCATCATATTCGATTGTAAGCTTCCATCTCGCCATTTAATTTAAAATTTCTCCAACTGACATTGAATTTCCCCTAAGATAATCTTCAACATACATTGTTTTTTTGCCCTCGGGTTTAACTGATAGAATTTCTATAGCACCATCACCACAAGCTATAACTTGCTCACTTATAACTTCACCAGGTTGAAAATTATTTTCAATGTTCAAGATTCTAGCATCTAAAACTTTTACTCTCTTATTTTTTTTATTCAAAAACCAAGCCCCAGGATATGGACTTAATCCTCTTATTAAATGTAAAATTTCATCTGCATTTTTTTCCCAACTAATTCTACATTCAATTTTTTGGATTTTTTCAGCATAGGTAATACCTTCTTCCTCTTGGTTAAAAGGCTGTATTTTCCCATTAACATACTTACATAAAGTATCAAGTAGATTATCGGATGCTAGTAATGATAATTTATCATGAAGAGACTTTGCGTTCATATCCTGATCAATTTTTATAGGAAATTTTTTTATAATCATTCCTGTATCAAGGCCTTCGTCCATTAACATAAAAGTAATTCCTGTTTCCTTATCTCCACTCATAATAGATCTTTCAATAGGCGCTGCTCCTCTCCATCGAGGAAGAATTGAAGCATGTATATTAAGACAGCCAAATTTAGGAATATCTAAAATTTCTTTTGGTAAAATTAATCCATAGGCAGAAACAATAATTATATCTGGATTAAGATCCTTAATAAAAGAAATATCATTATCATTTTTAAAATTTTGAGGTGTATATACTGGAATTTTCTCGTTTTCTCCAAAAACATGAATAGGTGTTTTATTTTCTTTCATTCCTCTTCCAGACTTCCTTGGGGGCTGAGAGTAAATAGCAGTAATATTATGAGTACTTCCTAATAAGGCTTTTAAAGGTTTAATTGAGAAATCGGGAGTACCCATAAATATAATTTTCAACGATGGGTGAGTTTTAGAAGAAACTAAGTTATTCATTATTATTTGTCTCAGAATTTCTAGATTTAATTGATTTCTTAATTGCCCTATCTCTTTTTAATTTTGATAAATGATCAACAAACACAACCCCGTTAAGATGGTCCATTTCATGCTGAATTACAGTTGCAAGCATGCCCTTACAACGAACACTCTGTTCAACTCCATCTTTATCCAAATATTTAACAGTGCATTCATCAGGTCGCTCTATTTCTTCCCAAACTCCTGGGACTGATAAACAACCCTCCTCAAATGAATTCAATGTTTCAGTAGGCTCAATTATTTCAGGATTAATAAAAGATAGAGGATTCCTAGCTTCATTATCTCTGGCAATATCAATAACTAAAATCCTTTTTGGAACTCCTACCTGTATAGCAGCCAGACCAATTCCAGGTGCTGCATACATAGTTTCAATCATATCATCAATTAATGACAAAACTTCATCATCTATAACCTTTACTGGCTCGGATATTGTTTTTAGCAAAGGGTTAGGAACAGTTATAATTTCTCTTATAGTCATTCCTCTTGATAAACTGTCAATAAAAAGAGTTCAAGTAAGATAAATAGGTTTTTAAAAAGGTTGTCTTGACTGAAGTGCAGTTTGTAATGTTCCATCATCCATATAATCAAGCTCACCTCCTACAGGGACTCCATGCGCAAGTCTTGAGACCCTTACTTCACAATCCTTTAGTTGATCTGTAATATAATATGCTGTTGTTTGACCATCTATAGTTGCATTTAGGGCTAGAATAATTTCATCTACCTCTGATTTATTTGCTCTTTCAATTAGACTATTAATTCCAAGATCCTCTGGCCCTATTCCATCAATAGCTGATAATGTACCACCCAACACATGGTATTTACCTTTATGAACTGAAGCTCTTTCTAACGCCCATAAATCAGCAATTTCCTCAACAACAATTATAGTTGATATATCTCTTCTTTCATCAACACAGATGGAGCAATTCTCTTCTGTATCCAAATTTCCACAAATATTACAGTTTCTGACAGTTTCTGCTGTCAAAATAAGAGAATCTGCTAAAGGTTTCATTAATGATTCTGGTTGTTTTAAGAGGTTAAGAGCCATTCTTCTAGCAGACCTTGGACCAATACCTGGAAGACGAGAAAGTAATGAAATTAAATTATCTATTTCTGAGTTATTCATTTATCTTCTACTTTGTCCTCTTTATCATTATTTTCATTGCTAACTAATGACAATTTTGGAACTTCTTCAATTGAGGTTATGTCGACAGTATCAAATTCCATTTTAGCTTTCGTATAAATTGGATGCTCCTTTATTAATGATTGAAGCTCAAATTTATCATCATCTCTAACCTCTTTAATTGTTTTTTGTCCCTTTGCTGAGGAGCTAACTATTAACCATTTTTCGTTTGTCCATTCTTGAAGCTTATTAGATAAGGTAAATAATATTTTTTCATCATTATTTAAAATATTCAATTCTATTTTACCCTTTTCAAAAGAGACTAGACTAGCATTATTCTCTAAATCATACTGGAGTCGAATATTCTTATTTAATCTAACCAATTCAATAATATCTTCGAAGCTTTTAGGATCAACTTGGTTATTCTCTTCTATTATTTTTTCTTGCTGAACTGGTTTTACAGAAACAGTAGGGATGATTTTTATAGAATTATTTATTTCAGAATTAGGACTTTTTTTTTCCGATGATTCTGCATTTCCCTCTTCAATTTTTTTAATAATCTCGTCTGGTGTCGGGAGATCAGAAATATAAGACATTCTTATTATCGCCATTTCAAGTGCGGCAAGAGGTTTTGAGAAATTTTTGATCTCTGATGATGCCTTTAAAATCATTTGCCAATATCGTGATAAATGCTTAACACTCGTTTTATCTTTTAATAATTTTATTCTATTAAAACCCTCAGGCCCCAAAGATAAATTATCATCCTTACTATCGGTTACCTTAAGTCTTGTTAGCTCGTGAATGAGATCGCCTAAACTCTCAATTAAATTTACTGGGTCAATACCAATATCAACTTGGTCTTTAACTTCCAATAGTGCTTTTTCAATCTCTGTATTGGAAATAAATTCATATAAATCTATTATTCGACTTTGATCAGATAATCCTAACATTTGACGAATTTTTTCTTCAGAAATATTGTCATCATTTGATAATGCCATTGCCTGATCAAGAAGAGATAAACTATCTCTGGCAGACCCTCCGGAAGCCTTGGCAATTAAGTCGATTATCGGATCCTCGATAGAAACCATTTCTTTTTCACAAACTTTATTAATGAGTAATTTTATCATATCATGATCAAATCTTTTTAAATCAAATCTTTGACATCTGGAGAGTATCGTTAGTGGTATTTTTTGTACCTCAGTAGTAGCGAAGATAAATTTTACGTGTGGTGGAGGTTCTTCAAGGGTTTTTAATAAACCATTAAAGGCAGCTTTAGAAAGCATATGAACTTCATCAATAATGTAGATTTTATAACGTGCTGACGAAGGAGAGTAGTTAACTGAGTCTATTATTTCTCTTATATCCGCAATGCCAGTTCGTGATGCAGCGTCCATTTCAATAACATCAATATGACGTGACTCCATTATCTCCAGACAATGCTTTCCAAGTTCTAGCATATCTATATTAGGTTCATTTATTGTCTCAGTTTCGTAATTAAGTGACCTTGCCAATAATCTAGCAGTTGTTGTTTTTCCTATACCCCTAACCCCTGTAAGAATATAAGCGTGTGCAATTCTATTTATTTTGAATGCATTTTTAAGTGTTTGAACCATAATTTCTTGACCCATAAGATCTTCAAAATTCTGAGGGCGATATTTCCGAGCAAGTACTTTATAGCTATTTTTAGAGGAGGATTTTTCACTATTTTCTTCAACTTCTGATAAGAAGTTATTTTGATTTTCATCAGCCATAGTTGGGGAGGATTCTAAAACTGAGTCGTTGTTTTCCCCTATATTATCTGATGTATCCAAAATATCCTCTTATGAAATTATATAATATTATAGATTTAGTTTATACTTTTATAAAAAAAACCCAATACCTTATTAGACTATTAAAATTAATTATCATAGAATATAGAGAGGTTTTTATGAATGTTTATCCAAATATATTTAGCAATAACCCATTGGATAGGGTTTCTTATTTAAGATCTGATCCAGATTGGATTAAAAAGACTATTGCAAAAGATGATACTGTCTTTACACCGTTTTGGAGAGGTAAGCCATTTGTCTCAACTGTTTCTGGTTTAGTTTCAGGAAATTCTTTACCAGATCAACAAAGTCCAGCATGGTTTCCATTGAGTTTTTTTGAAGAAAAAATAATTAGCAACTCTATGGTGATTTTTTTAGGCCTAATAAATGAAAAAGCATATTTTAGTATTGATATATCCAAAATTTCAGATCCAGATAATGAAGTAGGATTGAAAGATTTAGGTATTTTTGAAGATTTAATGGCTTTATCCTCTCAGGCTATAGATCCAGGTGAGCTCGCAATATTAGGTCAGGCTAAGGCTATTTTTGAGTGGCATAATAGTCATAAATTTTGTTCAAGATGCGGCTCAAAAAGTCTATTATCAGAGGCTGGGTATAAAAGAATCTGTAGCACATGTAATTCAGAACACTTCCCTAGGACAGATCCAGTTGTAATAATGTTGGCAACATATAAAAATAGTGCTTTCCTAGGTCGCCAAAAAAGATTTCCACCTGGAATGTATTCTGCATTAGCAGGTTTCATAGAGCATGGTGAGTCAATTGAAGAAGCAGTTGCAAGAGAGCTAAACGAAGAGGCTGGAATTTCAACAAAGAAAGTTTCTTATCACTCAAGCCAGCCTTGGGCTTTTCCCTTTTCATTAATGATTGGGTGTATAGCAGAGGCAGACTCAGAAAATTTTAAATTGGACGAAATTGAAATTGATGAAGGAAGATGGTTTTCTCGTTCAGAGCTGAAAAAAGCAATTGAAGGTAATAATTCTAATTTTTTTGTTCCCCCTAGTATGGCAATTGCTCATCATTTAATTAAACACTTTGTATATAATAAATAGAATTACGATGAAGAAAAATTTTCATAAAATATTATTAAATTTAATTTTTTTAATTATCCTTTCAAATCAGGCCCTATCAGAGACAATAGAGCCTGGACCTCTATCATATGAGGAAATTCAAACCGCATTAATTTTTGCAAAACCTGGAGATATTATCAATCTTAATGAAGGGATATTTCATTTTGAAGATGGGTTATCTTTAAATGTTGATAATGTAACAATTCAAGGCAAAGGAATGGATAAAACTATTCTTTCATTTAAAAATCAAAAATCTGGTGCCGAAGGACTAATGATTACATCAAATAAAGTTATTTTAAAGGATTTTGCTATAGAAGATACTATTGGCGATGCAATTGTTGTAAAAGGCGCCGAGGGTATATCTTTTATAAGAATTCGTACTGAGTGGACTGGCGGACCTAAAGAAACTAATGGAGCCTATGGTTTGTATCCAGTACAAAGTAAAGATGTATTAATTAAAGAATGTATAGCAATTGGTGCTTCGGATGCTGGGATATATGTTGGCCAATCAGAAAGAATAAAGGTACTTGATAGCATCGCAAAATTTAATGTAGCAGGAATAGAAATTGAAAATAGTTACTATGCTGAAGTAATTGGAAATCATGCCGAGCACAATACAGGAGGGATCTTGGTCTTTGATTTACCTGACCTTCCTCAACAAGGTGGTCACAGTGTTTTAATATCTGAAAACAAAATCATAAATAATGATACTAAAAATTTTGCACCTGCGGGTAATATAGTTGGTAAAACCCCTAATGGCACTGGAATAATGATAATGGCTAATGAAAATGTTGAAGTTAGGGATAATGATATAAGAAATAATGCAACAGCAGGAATACTTATAGTTAGCTATCAAGAGGAAACTGAAGATAAGAATTACAATCCAATCCCAAATAAAATATATATTCATAATAATTTCCTTTCCAATAACGGTTTTGATGTTGATAAGAAAAGAGCAGGGCCAATTTCAGACGTTATACCTGGAAAAGCACCAGAAATTATGTGGGATGGGGTTACGCCTATAATTGAATGGCTTGGTTTTACTGCATCAAAAAGAATAGTATTAGGTAAAAATTTTTCAGACGAAGGTGAGGCTGATTTTGTAAATCTTAATCTAATGACAAAATATTTATTACCAAGATTTCATAAGATTGATAAAAATAATCAAAATTATTTTGGATCTATTCAATCATTGAAGTCAGTAAATTTTTCTGAGGGAATTAATTGATAAAAATATTTAACTTTTTATTTTTATTAGTATTTACTTTTACAGCATTTTCTCTAAATGCTTCCCCAAACAAGCTATTATCTGATTATAGATTTTTCGAAAAAATAGAAAAACAAATCCCAAATCAAAATATTATACCTTATCATTTAGCAAGCCCATTATTCTCTGACTATACATATAAATTTCGTTTCATATCCATGCCACAAGGAAAATTAGCTCAATATAACCATAATAAGGTTTTTAATTTTCCTTTAGGAACAAAAATCATAAAAACATTTGCTTATCCTGTTGATGAACGTGATTTATCGCTGGGCTTTCAGCTTTTAGAAACAAGATTATTAATTAAGAATAAAGATGGCTGGTATCCTCTTTCATATATTTGGAAAGAAGATCAAAGTGATGCAGATCTGAAGTATATTGGAAAAACTATTAAAGCAAAATGGATAGATAAGAATGGAATAGAACAAATAAACAGATATAGAGTTCCTAATATTAATCAATGTGGAAGTTGTCATAACTTAAATAAAGTAATGATGCCCATTGGTCCAAAAGGTAGGAATTTAGATGTTAATTTTTTCTACCAACATGGAATGGCTAATCAAATAGATTACTGGAAAAAAATAAATAGGTTAGAAAATATTCCATCCAATAGAAAAATTCCAACTGCTATATGGGATGAAAAATCAGAAACAATTGAAAGAAGAGCAAGGGCATATTTGGATATCAATTGTGCACATTGTCATAGAGAGGGAGGATCGGCTGGAAATTCTGGTTTTTATTTATCACTTGAAGAAAAAAATAATATCAGTTTAGGATTCATGAAAAAACCAGTAGCTGCCGGTAGAGGGAGTGGAGGATTAAAATATGTTATTGAACCAGGAAGTTCGAAAGAATCAATATTATTATATAGAATGGCCTCTACTGACCCAGGCGTTATGATGCCGGAACTAAGTAGAAACATGAAACATAATGAAGCTATTCCGTTAATTGAAGAATGGATTGATTCAATCAAATAGGGGTAAAAAATGAGTGAAAATCAAATCGAAACTGGGGGCTGTTTGTGTGGAAATATTAAATATAAATTTAATAGGAAAGATGTTGTTTCTGCAGGTCATTGTCATTGTAGGGATTGCCAAAAAATAACTGGCTCTGGGAAAGCAACAATAGTCTTTATTCCAACTAAAAGTTTAAAAATTAATAATAATTATAAAGTTTATTCAGTAATTGGGCATGATGGAACAAATGTGCACAGGGGATTTTGTCCTAACTGTGGCTCTCCAATAATCAGTTATGTTACTGAGCAACCGGATTTAAGATTTATTAAAGCTGGAAGCTTAGATGACTCGTCATGGATAAAAATTGAGTCAAGTTTTTGGAGCATTTCGGCAAATAAATGGGATCCAGTTAACGACAACCTTCCCTGCTTTAAACAAAATCCATAATTTATAAAATTACCATAAAAAATACCCTCACCTTAAAAATAATAAAAATATTATAAGATGAGGGTAGATTTATTAAGTTAGTAATCTTTACCAATTAAAATCAAAAGAAATGCCATATTCTCTTGGTGGCAAGAAGTTTACAATTGCTAAAACTCCTGGAGCTTCAAAAACGCTTGAAATATATCTTTCATCAGCAAGGTTTTTAACCCAGAAATTTACTGACCAATCAGTACTATCGGGAGTCCACATTAGATTTGCATCAATTAAATCTGTTTCCTGGATTGTTGCCCTAGGTGTATTTAACAAACTAGTATTAAATTTCTCGTCATTATATTTATAAATAGCAGAAAGTGTTGCTTCACCTGATTGAGTTCTCCAAGAATAATCAAAACCTATATTTGCTGTAATTTCTGGAGCATTCTGTAGTCTATAGCCAGCCAAATTAGTTACAGATCCGTCAGCATTGGTATATGGGAAATCATCATACTCAGCATCTAAATATGTAAAAGCTCCGTTCAGCCTTAAATTTGCTGTTGGTGCAGCAAAAAATTCAACTTCAATACCCTGTGTAGTTGCATCAGCAGCATTAAGTATCGAATTACCATTAACATCAACACCAAGAGAATTTTTAGTAAAGTAAATTAACGCTAACTGAAGATCTTGATAATCATTTTTAAAGACATTAACATTCAGTCTTAGTTTATTATCTAATAAATCTGATTTCATACCAATTTCTATAGTTTCAACTATTTCAGGGTCATAAGGTCCAATATCTTCAGGAATAGTTATTCTTCCAACAAAACCTCCAGACTTAAAGCCTCTAGAAATATGACCATATGCTAATGTATTATCAGAAAGTTGATAATCTAATCCAACTTTTGCAGACCAATCAGTCCAATCGTCTTTAGCCTGAGTACCAAAATCAATTCCAAAATCACTTAGTCTATCATCACCATAATAACGACCAATACCATCAAGACTTATAAAGTGAGTAACATCTACTTTCATTTCAGTTTCTTCTCTAGAGTATCTACCTCCAATCTGAAGTCTTAACTTATCAGATAGATCAATAAAACTATGGGCAAAGATTGCCTGAGAAGATCTATCCTGATCTTGAGCAGTTACCTGACTAAATCCTGGAGAAGCAAATTGTACTCTAAAGTTTTGAGAGTGATAATATGAGTCCTCGCTAAGGTATAATCCATAAACTAAATCTATGTTATCTGATAATTGAGTATTAACTCTTAATTCTTGTGTAATTTGCTCACCATCTGTTCTTCTATCAGTAGATGCTAGAAATAACACTGTGCCATCTTGGTCAGTATACTCATGTAGATCAAATTGTTTAAAACTTGTAATTGAAGTTACTGTTCCAAACGAGGTTTCATTCCAAACCATTTCTAGAGTTGTTGAATCTATGTTCATATCTGACATGTCTTGTTCAGAACTATTCGCTGAATAGTAATCATCTGGTGCTGTACATGGAGAACCAACAGGCATACAATATGAACCATATTGAACACCAGACATAGGTCCTGCAATTGTTCCAGGTTCTACATATTCTGCTTCACCTGGGTATGCACCCATCCCAATATATGGTGACCCATTTTTAGATCTTAAAATTTCATTTCTCCAAATGGCTTCAAAACCATTTCCAGAATCATATTTCAAAGTCGCCCTTATCGAATTTATATCAATACTACCCATATCTGAGCCATCGTATACATTCGTAATAAAACCATCACGCCCATGATGGAAACCAGAAAGTCTTAGAGATAATTTTTCATTTATAGGTAGATCAGCTGCTGCTTTAACATCAAAACGATTCCAATCACCAGCAGTAATCTGAACCTTTCCATTATATTCACCTGAAGGGGCTTTAGTTACAATATTAACAACACCACCTGTTGTATTAGCACCAAATAATGTTCCTTGAGGTCCTCTTAAAACTTCGACTCTTTCAACATCGAATAAATCAACTAAAGAGGTCATATTAAAATACTGAGGCACTCCATCAATAGTAACCATGACGGCACTTCCTGCATATGGATCAGGCTCAATAGCTCCCATTCCTCTTATATTAAAAACTGCACCATGAGGTGTATTTGCAAATTGTCCAATTTGAGCACCTGGAACAAGTCCTTGTAAACTCTCAAGATTTACAACAGCTTTATTATCTAATACATCACCTGAAATAGCTGTTATTGCAATTGGAACAGTTTGAATAGTATCTTCTCTTTTTTGAGCGGTAACAACTATTTCTTCAAGGCCATAATTTTCAGATGACTCCTGAGATAAAACAGAATTAAACGGTGTTACCAAAAAGAGAATTAAAGTTAGAATAAGAAAATTTTTCATAAAATACCCCCCCGTATTATTTAATCTTAATTACAAATAGTATATAATAGTCATTATTAGTTCAATTAAATTAGTAAAAATTAAATGAAAAACATTAAAAATAACGAACTTCAGATATCAGACATAAACTTTATGGACCCTAAAACTCAGAGTTGTCCCTATGAGTCATACAAAATACTAAGGGATAAATGTCCAGTGTATCAATTACCAGAGTTAGGTTTCTACATGATAACAAAATATAAAGATGGTAGAAAAATTCTTCTTGAGCCAAATATTTTTTCAAATAACCCCACTCAGCATGAAAATAATTTAGATGAAGGTGCAAAGGCTCATGCTGAAATTATGGCAAAACATGGAGTAGGCTCATTTGTAGAAACTCTTCAAAGAACTGATCCACCAATACATACAAAATATAGGAAATTATTAAATAAAGCATTTACAGCAAGTAGAGTTAAAGAAATGCAGCCATATATATCAAAAGTTGTAAATGAATTAATAGATAATTTTATTGATAAAGGTGAATGTGAATTTGTGAAAGACTATGCTGTACCAATCCCATCAACAATTATTGCTGATCAACTTGGTGTACCAAGAAAGATGCTCAAAAAATTAAAATTATGGTCTGATGCAATGATTATTTCATTTGGTGTAGCATCCGTAGATGATATGAAATCTGCAGCATATCTTGAAGCTGAATCACAGCATTATTTTGATAAAGTCTTTGATGAAAAAAGAAAAAATCCTTCAAATGATATTATTTCTGATTTAGTGAATCTTAAATTTGAAAATGGTGATAATTTATCAAATGATGAATTACAAGGTTTAGTTGCCCAGCTTTTAGCAGGAGGAAATGAAACGACGACTAGCTCAATCGCACATGGACTTTGGTTATTATTACAGCATCCAGATCAAATGAACAAATTAATTGAAAATCCCCATCTTATTCCAAATTTTGTGGAAGAGGTAATTAGATTTGAAACACCTGTTCAGGGCCTTTTTAGGACTGTTAAGGAAGATACAGAAATTAATGAAACAAAAATATCAAAAGGAAGTGTTTTGTTGGTAAGATATGCATCTTTTAATAGAGATGAAGAAATTTTTAAAAATCCAGAAAAATTTGATATAGAAAGAAAAGATGTAGGCAAACATCTGGCATTTGGATCAGGCGCTCATCATTGTGTCGGAGCTATGCTTGCTAGAGCAGAAATGAAAACTGCTTTTAAACTTTTGTTGGAAAGAATAAAGGATATAGAGATTAGCAAGCCATTGTCAGATATTCCTCACAGTCCAAGCTTATACATTCATCAGTTAAAGGAATTGCCAATCAAGTTCTCAAAGAGATGAAACTATTTACTCTCTAATATCTGATAGGAAATATCGTTTTTATCCTGAGTACCTCTATATATTAAACCGCTAAAAATTTGATTTGGATCATCCCCACAATATTTAATTGTTCTACTCCAGTCATATAAATATTGACGAAAAGATATTCTCCAGTCACCATCTCTTGACTCATACCTGTCAATATATCGCCCTGAGCAAGTATAATTAAATCCATCTGAGGCCCATAAAGCCAAAACATAAATTTCTCCAGTTGCTTTATTGTTTTCAATATCAATATTATAACTTTCATTAATTATGGTGTGAGATGTATCTTTTAGAGTTAAGTTTCCAGCCACAATATCTTCACAAAATTTTTCATAGTGTCCATCATATGTTCCATATTTTACTTCGGCATCATTGTGAAAGGCTTGTTTGAAAATATCTAAATCACAACGATCACAACCTCTTGAATAATAAGTAACAGCTTTTCTAATTGCTTGCTCTGCTAAAAGAGTTTCAATATTTGTTATTTTAACCATTTTTTTTCCTGAAATTTAATTAAATTAATAATAAAAATAATATAAAATTTTTTATATGTATAATCCAACAATTAAAGGGGTAAGGAAGAATGAACAATAATAATAAAATTCAAAAGTTAATCGATAAGCAGGAAATTTATGAGGTTCTTACAAGGTACTGTCAAGGTGTAGATCGTTGCGATGTGGAATTGATTAAGTCGGTTTACCATGAAGATGCACAAGATGATCATGGCATGTTCAAAGGAAGGGGGATAGATTTTGCTCAATGGATTGTTGATTGGGAAAAGGAAAATATTGAAATGGGTCAACATGTTATAGGTAATTTTAGCTGTGATCTTCAGGGTAATATTGCTTATTGTGAGACATATTGTATTTCCTTTAGCGTTGATAAATCAGGAAAAAATGCAACTGTTTATAATAGGTATATAGATCGCTTTGAAAAAAGAAATGACTGTTGGAAAATAGCAGATAGATTGGTTGTTTTGGATCTTACTAGAACTGATGATCCATCAGAACCATTCGGTGATGTTCCTGGATGGGATTTTACTTGGGGGGTTCGTAGTAAAAAGGATCCAATGTATAAAAGATAACAGTCTTTTATGAAGATTTAACCTTGAACCTCTTTTGGAAGTTCACCATCTGGGTAAGGTATTGAAGTCGCTTCAAAAAAATGAGCATCTGTTTTAGGTGGGTCGCTTAAAGCAATTTCACTAAGAAAAATTTCTATATGCTTAGTCTTTAAATGATCCTTCAAAGACTTCAAATCTTCCCATAATTCTGTGATCCTGATGATTGAATTATTATGAAGTTCAACACTAAATCCGTAATCTATACAGCCCTTTTCTTTTCTAGTCTCAATTTCTAATTTTTCTACAGCTTTTTTTATAATTTTGAAATTTTCTTCATTGGTGGTCATTTTTGCATTTACTACAATCATTTAATCACTCCTATTAAATTTATAAAATATAATTAAACGCAATTTTATTACTTAACGTTCTTTTCGTTTAAATAATCATGAAGTGTTTCGTGAAAAAATCTTACCCTTGACTCTTGTGCCGATAAATAAGGTTCTTGATAGCCTCTAGACCTAACGCCTCTTCTTAAACCATCTGTTAACTGCCAATCTTGATAGACAACATGGTCCCATAAATCCTCAACACCTTTACCACCGTCATAATCACGTATATCCAACTCTACTTCTTGAAGCTTAACAGGATTTACTTTAGTACGGCTAACAAATTCTTGATCATAAGTATCTTTTTTACCTATACCGGCTGAGGTAGAGGTAAAGTTCTGTCCGTCATCTCTTCCAGTTTTACCTATACCTTTTGCTAACCCACCTATTGGGTAACCCATATCCCAAAGATCAAAAAAACATTTTTCAGGGTCTGTAGGATGAGGAAACCAATTTAAAAGAATACAGCCATCAGCTTGAACACCCATTGCTATGTTAGGAAAAACAAATTGAAAAGGGCTTTCTGTTAATTCTTCATCAGATAGATTTTCATAATGAAAATAACCCTTCTCTTTATAATTTTTTCTTTTAGCTTCTTTTAGATCTAACCACCCTTGCTCAGATAGATTTTCATAATCTGAGTATTTAGATGTATCAACACCCCAGTCTTCTAAAATCATTTTGAAAGGATGATCCTCACCGTCAGGTACTCTATCCCTTATAGATGGTCGCCCCATTTGAATGATTCTAGCATGCCCTCCAGGAAACATTTCATACCTAGAAGTAAAATGATCTTGATCTATTACAGAAGGGACTTGAGGATGTACAAATCTAGTATGATAAGACTCATTAAAATTATCACAAAAGAATTTCCAATTTACATCAAGCTCAACTCTTACCCATTGAGCTCTGATTTGATCTTTAAAATTATGATTTTTGTATATCTCAGGCAATGGATCTAAATATTCCATAAGATCGGGTGCATTCTCATTCATGGTATAAAAAATAAAACCATCCCAAGTATCAACTCGAACTTCAACTAACTTTCTTTTTCCAATTGGGCTTCCTTGAGGATAATCATCCTCATCAGGACAACTAATAACATTACCGTCTAAGCTAAACTCCCAATCATGATATGGACATCTAAATGAATTTTGAAAACTATCACATTCGACCAGTCTTTGGCCTCTATGCGCACAACTATTATAAAAACCTTTTATAGATCCATCTTTTTGTCTAACTATTATTACAGACTCAGTAATAAGATCATGAACAATATAATCGCCGGGTTCTTTTATTTGGACTTCTCTTCCTGCTATAAGCCAGACTTTTGTCCACATATGTTCCCATTCTTTAGCCATAAATTCTTTGCTAAAGTATCTATCCCTGGTAATAGGGTCACCTCTTAAATTATTTGGTTCCTTACCATCAATAGCTAATTTATGTACATCTACTTTGCCCATTTAATACCCCTACTAAATAATAAAATATTATAATGAGTAATGGTTACTTGTAAATTAATTACTGCCTATAATTAGTTTCACCATGTGAGGATATGTCAAGACCTTCCTCCTCATGAGACTCTTCTACTCTTAAGCCAGTTAGAGCTTTTACAATAACAATAATAATTAAGGATGCAACAATAGACCATACAAAAACTGAACCAATACCAATCAACTGAACATTAAGCTGACTTGCGGCATTCATACCTTCGGAGTAACCAGCACCACCAATATTGGGGTCTACTAAAAATGATACCAACAAGATACCTAGTACACCTCCGGCACCATGCACTGCAAAAACATCCAAGGAATCGTCAACTCTTAGGGTATTTTTAACAAAAGAAACAAGAACATAACAAATTATGCCTGCTGAACCACCAATAATTAATGCACCTAGTGGACCAACGAAACCTGAGGCAGGAGTAATCGAAGCTAGGCCAGCAATTGTTCCTGTTACCAAGCCCACTAATGTTGGTTTCCCAAATTTCAACCAGTCAATGATCATCCACACTAGGGATGCAGTTGCCGCAGACACATGTGTGACCAACATTGCCATACCAGCATCCTCATTTGCAGCTAGAGCACTACCAGCGTTAAAGCCAAACCAACCAACCCATAACATTGAAGCACCAATCATAACTAATGCAGGGCTATGAGGGGGGTCAACTTGGTCAGGAAATCCCTTTCTTGGACCAAGAACTGCTGCTAAAACAAGAGCAGAAATTCCTGCAGTCAAGTGGACAACCAATCCTCCAGCATAATCTAAAATACCCATCTCAGCTAGCCAGCCACCACCCCAAATCCAATGAGTTACTGGGGCATAAACCATAATTAGCCATAAACCACTAAATAATAAAACTGCACTAAATTTTATTCTTTCAACATATGCCCCAACCATTAATGCTGGAGTAATAATCGCAAAAGTCATTTGAAACATAAAAAATACTGATTCTGGTATATCACCTGAAAGAGAGCCTCTTTCTATACCCGAAAAGAAAGCTTTTTGTAATCCGCCAACCCACTGACTACCATCAGCAAAAGCAAGGCTATAACCAACACCAAGCCAAATCAAAGATGCCAAACAAGCAATAGCTATACACTGCATCAAAACAGATAGAATATTTTTTGATTTAACTAAACCACCATAAAATAAAGCCAAACCCGGTAAAGTCATAAAAAGAACTAAAGCAGTGGAAGTTAAAATCCAAGCGGTGTTTCCTGTGTCCAACATCATTTTCCCCCAAATTAAGAATTCATCGTAAAATATTAATATTTCAACTATACATAATTAAAAATAAAATAATATATATTTTTACTCTTTTTTGAGAGAATACTTATGTTTTAAGGCTTAATTAACACAAGTTACACACCTTTTTTATCTGTCTTTTTTAGAAGGATAAACACCCAATATTTTAATTTCTTCAGAGTAGTGAGATAACTCTTCAAGTGCCAACTTTATTGAATCTTCTTTATAATGACCTTCAATATCAACATAGAACTGAGTAGCTAAAAAACTTCCATCTACCTGATAACTTTCTAATTTAAGCATATTTACGCCATTTGTAGCAAAGCCACCTAAAGCTTTATATAAGGCTGATGGAACATTTCTAACCCTAAAAACTAATGTAGTAATCATTGGCCCATCTGATTTTTTTAATTCAGCATCTTCACGGCTTAAAATTAAAAATCTTGTAGTATTAAATCCTTTATCTTCCATATTTTCCTTAAGAATCTTTAAATTATAAATTTCTGCAGCAAGAGGTGATGCTATTGCGCCAATTGATATATCGTTGATCTCTGAAATTTCTCTTGCTGAGCCTGCTGTATCTGCGGAAGATTTGGGGTCTAAACCAAGCTCTTTAATTGAGTTACGACATTGACTTAATGCCATCTCATGACTTCTTACAGTCGAGAGTGTGTCTAAATTTGATCCTTCAACACCCATTAGAGCATGATGAATCTCGAGGAAAAACTCTCCTATGATTTTTAAACCAGATGTAGGCATAAGCCTATGAATATCTGCAACACGTCCCGCTATAGAGTTTTCAATAGGTATCATGGCATAATCATTTTTATTATTAATTACATTATTAAAAACTTGATCAAAAGTTCCACAAGCAACAGGTTCTAATTCTTTATCATAGAGATCGCATGCTATATGTGAATTAGCCCCTGGCTCTCCTTGATAGGCAATTGTTTTTTTCATATTAATTACTCAAGCTCTTTTCTTACATTATATAAATCTTCTTCAGTATCAACACCAATAGGTATCTCATCAATCAAATCAAGAACTATTTTCATATCATATCAAGGGCCCTAAGTTGTTCTAATTTAAATTCTTTTTCTCTTGAGGATTGGTTTGTATTTATAAATTTTTTTAGTGACTCTTTTTTATAACCGTAAATTCCTAGGTGATGGTAAAGCTTATTATGCTCGTAAGATCCTGGCATTCTTACAAAATCATTTGCATATATTGGCGCAATTGGATTTTCAATATAAGCTTTTACAACATTAGGATTCTCAAATTCCTTATTATCGATAATTGGACTGCAGAGGGTTGATATATCTGCACCTAAATTTTCTTCCAACAAATTATATGTTTTGTTAATTAAAGAAGGCTTGATATTGGGAAGATCACCTTGAAGATTAATAATTTTTTCATATTTGTCATTTTTGTCATATTTCTCTAATGCTTCAAAAATTCTATCCGATCCAGATTCATGAGAAAGTTCTGTCATTATAGCAATTCCATTATGTAAGCTTATTGTATCAAATATTTCTTGATTTGGGGTTGCAACAATAACATCACCACATTCTGACTCAATTGCCCTATTCATCACATGAACAATCATAGGTAAGCCTGAAATTTTAGCTAAAGGTTTATTCGGTAACCTTGATGACTCTAAACGTGCAGGTATTATTATTAAATTCTCCATACCTTATTGTAATATTATATGCCTTAATAAGGCTACAGATAAAAATTTAAAAAAAAGAATTTTCTCTAGCAAAATTTTTAAAAAATGTTATACAGATGCCGCTGGAAATAAACTATGAAACTAAATCAAATAATTAAAATCATTTTTGCTGGTATTTTTACTTTTTTAGTAATTGGGACGTTGTCATCAATAAGTAATTCTATATTTTTAGAAAAAGTTATTGATAGCCTCTCAAAAGTTTCAACTGCAAAACTAAATAATTTAAGAGAAGAATTTTTCAATACACAATCCTCAATAGATGAAAATAAAAAAATCCTTACTCATACAGTTGTTGGAAGAAAAGAATTATTAGAGATAATAAACGAACAAGAAATTAGAATAAATGAGCTTTCATACTTAACCTCTGCTGATGCTGCATCTGAGTATCTTAAGAAACTAAATAATGGCTTAAGGTCTGCAGAAGAAATACTTTCTCATTCTGTTATGGGCAGAGAGGATTTAAAGAGGAAAATTGAACTTACTAAATCTGAAATTACTTCATTTAAACAAATTATGCCTTCCTCAGAAAACATATCACTAACTAATATTGTTGAAGAAGAGATAAAATCTGAGGATATAAAAATTATAGTTGCAGAAAAACCAAAGCTTACTTTTGAAGAAGAGTTAGCTCTTGCATCTGTAGATGCTGGATTAAAGTTATCAAAAAAATGTACTGCTTGTCATAGTCTAAAAAGCGGAGGGCCTAATGGAGTTGGTCCTACTCTTTGGAATATTGTAAATGCGCCAAAGGCGAAGATTGATGGTTATTCTTATTCTAAAGCTTTATCATCCTTAGGAGGAAACTGGACTGTACAGGATTTAAACATGTGGCTTAAAAGTCCAAAAAAATATGCCCCTGGTAACAAAATGTCTTTTGCAGGATTGAGAAAAACTAAAGATAGAGCAAATATGATTGCTTTTTTAAACTCCATATCAGATGATCCAATTCCTAATAATGGTTTGAATTAATAATTTTCAATCACAAAATTAATATCCCTTTTATTCAACTAATTTAATTATTGACTATTAATGTAATTCTGTGTTGTTTTATAAACAATTAGATACAAAAAAAGGAAGGTAGAAAATTGTCAAATCAATCTGAAATTAAGCCTTTGGCTAACAAACTATTTAGTGGTGATTGGGGTAAAGAACCTGAGCCAAAGTTAGGAAATAAACCAATACTTGGTGATCGTTATACCTCAAAGGAATTTATGGCCCTTGAATGGGAAAAATTATGGACAAAAGTTTGGCAAGTTGCAGGTCTCGAACAACAAATCAAAGAACCCGGAGATTTCTTTACATTTGAGTTTGGTCCAGAATCTATTCTATGCGCACGCGGTGAAGATCAACAAATAAGATGTTTTTATAATGTTTGCCAGCATAGAGGCAATCAATTAGTTCAAATTGAAGAAGGAAATCTTGATAGTTTTACATGCGCTTATCATGCTTGGAAATTTGGTTTAGATGGAAAATTAAATTGGGTACCAGATGAAGAAGATTTTTCACAGGGTTCACCATGTGGAAAAAGAAATTTAATTGAAATTAAGACTGAAGTTTGGAAAGGTTTTATTTTCTTTAATCTAGATAATAACAGTAAACCTCTAAGAGAGTACTTGAATCCTATTATGGAACATATGGAAGATTATCCAATATCTGATATGATCAGGACTCATTGGGTTACAGTCGAAGGAGATTGGAACTGGAAGTGTGTTCAAGATAATTTTAATGAATCTTATCATACTCCTTATGTACATCCTGGACTAAAATATGTAGCAGAAGAAAAATACCAAGCATGTCAGTTTGATATGTATGAAAGCATGCATTCAAGAATGCTTATGCCAGGTTTTATGCCTAGTGTAAGTGTATATGAAGAAGAAGATAAAGTATTGGAAATGATTGGCCCTCACATTGAATATTGGGATATGAAGCCAGATGACTACAAGGGTCGCCTTCTTGATATAAGAGAAGATTTGCAAAAACAAAAAAGGAAATTAGATAAAGAAAAAGGTTATGATTTCAGCAAATTTAAAGATACCCAATTAACTGATCATTACCATTATACTATTTTTCCTAATATGTCTTTTAGCGTAAAGCCTGATGGAATGCAGTGGTTGCGAGGAAGCCCTCACCCTACTGATCCAACAAAATGTATTTTTGATTATTGGTATTTAACACTTTTTCCAAAAGGTGTTGAAACATATCACTCTCCATCTCTTGGAATGGAAACAAATATAAATACTAAAGTTCCACATATTCAGGGACATCATGAAGAAGTGGATGTGGGACCAGGAATTAGCGAAGATGTTGCTATTTGGAAGAGCCAACAAAAAGGTTTAAGCTCACGTGGCTACATTGGAGATTATATGCCAGAACAAGAAAATAGAATTCGTTATTTCCATGAAAATATTGACAAATATCTTTTCGGAAATAGTGGAGGAGATGCTTAAGATTAATAATTTAAGGGGGCGTTATGAGTAATTTAGAAATAGCAGCTGATAAAATTGCTATAATGGATGTAGTATATAAATATTGCAGAGCAATTGATAGGTTAGATAGAGAGCTCCTTGAATCAGTTTTTCATGATGACTCTATTCATCATCATGGTGAATATAAAGGTCCATCAGCTCAATTCTGTGACTTTGCATTTGATATTCTCTCAAAGATGGAACACACACAGCATCTAGTTGGAAATATTCTTGTTGAAGTTGATGGAAACGTAGCTTGGTCGGAGTCATACTGGCAAGCTTTTCATCGAATCGCTAAAGGTAAGGATTTCTCTGATTCAGGTGGATTTGTAGCGGATCATGATCCAAATATTGATGAAGACGTTTTTGTATCTGGAAGGTATATTGATAAATTCGAGAAACGTGATGGTGAATGGAAGATCATAAAAAGACAGGGTGTTCATGATTGGGTTAGATTTGAACCGGCAACTGATAAAGGTTGGCGAGAAGGCCCTGGACCCGCTCCAGGAAGAGGTGATAAAACAGATCCTGCATATGAAAGAGATTAAATAAGTTTCGCTTGGAGGTATTTAAATGATAATTGTATCAGCAACACTTAATTTTGAGTCTAAAGAACAAAGAGATAGAGCTATAGAGATTACTGCCGATATTCAATTAGCTACACGTCAAGAAGAGGAGGGTTGCATTAGCTATTGTTTTGCAGCAGATCCTTGCGTTGATAACAGAATTCAAGTTTATGAGCTATGGAAAGATGAAGAATCTCTTGTAGCACATTTTAAACATCACACTTATGCAGCAATGGTTGAAGCTCTGAATTCAGTTGGAATAAGAGATACCGAAAACCAAATGTACTTAATTGATAAACACAAACCTGTTTATGACGAGGATGGAAATCCAAGAGAAGTATTATTTGCTAATGATTAAAAATCAATGACAATAAAAATTATAGACACGCATGCCCACGTAGTTCTCGGTAAAGCCTTCGGGAAAGCAGGTAAATATGGTCCCGAAACTGGGATAGATGAAAATGGGTTACCTTTTTTCAGGATAGGTGAATACAAAATGAAGCCTATGCAATATGAAAATACTATTTTTATGGAAAATAACTTACGTATTGAAGCGATGGATAAACTTGGGATCGATTTACAATTATTATCCCCCAACCCATTAACTATGTTTCATAAAATTGAAGGTGAAATTGCAAATGAATTTTGTAAAATCCATAATGATGCAATGGTTGACTCAATAAATGAGTATCCTGATAGACTTTTAGGATCAGCAACCGTTCCCTTACAAGATATAGATCTTTCTTGTAAAGAGCTGGAAAGGTCTATTAAAGATTTAGGCCTTAGTTCTGTTTCAGCAGGTACTGACCTTCCTTTTGGTTTAGATGATCCAAAACTTGATGAATTTTATCAAACTGTAGTCGATCTGGACATACCTTTATTTCTTCATCCAGCTTCCTCAGGTGGTGCTAAAGGACCCGATGATTGGAGGATGGGTAGATACGATATGAGCATTATGCTGGGTTATGCTTATGAAGAAACATTAGCTGTAGCAACTCTAATTATTGGAGGAGTAATGGATCGTCATCCTAACCTTGATATATGTATTTCTCATGGTGGAGGAGCTATGCCATATTTAATTCAACGCTTTTCTGAAATGTCAGAATTTCGTGATTGGGCACCAGAAGGTGTTAAAAAAAATGGATTTTTAAATGAGTTAAAAAAATTATGGTTTGATGCTCATGTCCATGGAGAAAAATCACAAGCAATGCTCTTTGATATTATTGGTGAAGAAAGATTAGTGTATGGAACAAATTTTGGTGGTTGGGATACACCAAAAGAATTAGAAGACTTTGCACCAAATCTTACTGGGAATGCAAAAAAACTTTTAAGGCTCTAACAAGGTATAAAAATGGATAAACAAAAAATTTTTTCAAATCTAAATTTATTCAAAGGTAATAGCGATAACTTATGTGAAGATGCTTCAATTTGGATTGATGGAAATATTATTAAATATGCTGGGCCATCTTCAGAGTTTACAAATACATCCCATAATATTGAAAGAGTTGATTTAGGTGGAAAGACAGTTATACCCGGTATGACTGAATCCCACGCTCATATATCTTATACAAATAATGGCCCTCTAGAATTAGATAAAACCCCTATTGAAGAGGCAATGATTAAAACAGTTGATAATGCTCGCATTATGTTAGGTTCAGGCTTTACATCTGCGATAAGTTTTGGGTCAGTTCATAGAATAGATGTTTTCTTAAGAGACGCAATTAATAGTGGCCAAATTGCAGGTCCTCGACTGCTTGCTGGAGGAAGAGATATTTGTGCTATTGGAGGTAATGCGGATACATATCCAGATCACGCAAAGCCTCAAACTGAAGGATTAGCAATGATTACTGATGGTCCGTGGGAAATAAGGAAAGCCGTAAGAACTCTTTGGAAAAATGGAGTTGATGTAGTGAAAGTTATGATTGATGGAGAGTTAATTTCATTACAAGGAAGACCTGGTGACCTTGGATATAAAGATGAGGAAGTGGAAGCTTTAGTAGATGAAGCTCATCGAAAAAAAATGAAAGTTGCTTGTCATGCTAGGTCAGCCGAGGCTGTAAAACAAGCAGTAAAAAGTGGTATAGATTTCATAGGTCATGCAAACTATATAGACAATGAAGCTTTAGATCTTTTAATTGAAAATAAAGATAGAGTTTATGTCGGTCCTGCAATTGCTTGGGAAATGGCTTTTTTAGAGAATGCAGAGGAAATGGGTTATAAAAGCGATAGCCGTGAAGTTATAGGATACCAAAAAGAAGTGGAGGAAACCATATCCTCATATAAAAAGATGAAGGAAGCTGGGATAAAAATTTTAGTTGGTGGAGATTATGGTTTAGATATTGCTCCCCATGGAACCTATGCAAAAGATCTTGAACATTATGTTAATCTATTTGGTTTTTCTAATGCTGAGGCTTTACACTCTGCAACAAGCCTCGGAGGAGAAGCAATGGATAATAATGGTTCATTAGGAACATTAGAGGAAGGTAAACTTGCTGACTTAGTTATAATCGATGGTAATCCACTTGAAGATATTACTATTCTTCAAGATCATAAGAAAATTAAGGCTGTAATGAAAGATGGACTTATTTACCAAGGGCTAACTAATAAAATAAATCCATACTTAAATGAAAATTTATAAATTTTTATCTCTTATCAAATAAAATATCTAAACTAGACATTGGCATAAAAAACATACTGAAATTATGAACAGGTTCAGAAATTGGCTTTTGAAGATTTATATTCTTTAGTCTTTTAACTAAAAATTTAAAAGAACTAATCATCTCCTGACGTCCTAATAGTGCTCCAGGGCAGTGGTGAACACCTGAGCCAAATGCTAAATGAGCTCCGACCCCTTTTCTATCTAATTCAAAACTATGCGGACACGAAAACTTTTCTTCATCTCTATTTGCAGGTCCATACCCCATCATAACAATAGATCCTTTTGGTATAAGTGTTCCAGATACTTCAACATCTTTAGTTGCTTGTCTTAATAGAAATTGAACAGGACTTTCCCACCTAAGAACTTCTTCTATAAAAGGTTTTATTAAATTTTCATCTTCATATAATTTTTCTAAAACCTCAGGGTATCTAATTAATGTCCACATCCCATGATTAATTGCACTTTGAGTAGTCTCAAATCCACCGGTAATAAGTTGATGCATTAAGTTTTGTAATTCATGCATACTAAGAGCTTCCTCATCTTCTCCATGAGCATGAACCAAAGCAGACATAAGATCCTCTTTAGGATTCTCTTTTCTATCTTTAAATACATCAGCTAAAAATAATTGAGCCTCAAGTTCAGTTTCAGAATCTTTTCTAACATCTTCTTCAGTTGCGATTGCAGAACGTGTTGCGCCTAACATTGAATCAGCCCATTTCTTAAAAGTTGCCACATCTTTTCGGTTGAGCCCTAATTGTTCGGCAATAATTATTCCAGGCATAGGCATTGCAAATTCATTATTAAAATCGCATTTACCATTATCAATAAATTTATCGATCAACTCATTAACCACCTCATCAATATAAGGTGTCATTTCCACGACTCTTTTCTTAGTAAATACCCTATCAACTAATTTGCGATAACGAGCATGTATTGGTGGATCAGTTCTTTGAAGGGTTTGGACATGCTCCCAACCTCCACCATCAACAAGAATTGATTGGTGTAAATCTGCAAATGGACCTCTTTGGGCTAATTTTACATCGGAGCTAAATGTTTCATAGTCCTTTAATGCGTATCGGATATCGTCATATTTTGTCATCATAAACATCCCTATTTCAGGAATCTGATACACAGGCTTTTCTTTATGAAGTAGTTTATAAAATTCAAAGGGGTTGCTATTTGTAATTGGATCTAAAAAACTATATTTTTCGTGATTATTATTAGTCATTTTAACAACCTTTCCCTAAACTTTACTCCAATCATGCTCTTTAATCCAATCTTCAAAATATGTTGGAGTAACATTTAATAATTTATAAGCCGGCTCCATATCTATAGCTAATGGTGATGGGTCTTGATCATTATACCACGTATAAAAAGCTGCCATGCCTCCATAAATTGATACATCCTCGTACTCTTCTGAACCAGTTACAAGTTTACTCATTGCGCCTGCAAAATTCTTTGGATCCAAGCTTTTGAATTTAATTTCTCTATTAAGAGCTCGTGAAAATCTTTCTGCAACCTCATCTCCTAGTAAAATTTCGGGGCCTCCTACATAAATTTTATCAGCTTTTACAGAACTATTTGATAGAGATGCAACCATAAATTTTGCAACATCATTTAAACAAACCCAAGAAATTTTTAAATCAGGGGAGCATGGATAAGCAAATGTATCGTTATTGGTTATAGATGGTTTAGACCAAAAACGAGTTAAATTATCCATAAAAACCATCGAACGAATAACAACATAATCCATGCCGCTTTCTTCCATTGCTTTTTCTATAGCACGTCTTCCATCATGAGCTTCCAAACCATTATCTTTTGGGGCAACATAACAGCTTGTATTAAAAACAATTTTTTTTATGCCTGCATCAGCTCCAGCTTTAGTAATATTCTCCCCCCATTCTTGTGCAATTTTTTTGTCAAAAACAAAAGGTAAATTCATAGCTATACCGTCAATATCTTTAGAAACCGCCCTTAAGGAATCAATGTCAAAAAGATCGGCCTTAACAGGCTCGACATCACTTGGATCGTAAGCTTTAAAATCATCTGGATTTCTGCTTGCGGCTCTTATTTTATAACCATTTTTTAATAATTCATCGATTAGTGGTAGCCCCTGATCGCCAGTTGCTCCATATACAAGTATCTTATTCATTAATTTCCCTCAGAATTTAAAAAGTTATTTCCTGCAGCATGCTTGCCTGCTAAAAAACCATATGTGAGTGCAGGCCCCAAAGTACCACCAGCCCCAGCATAAACAGAGCCCGTACTACCTGCCATAGCATTCCCGACTGTATATAAACCTTCAATAATTTCTCCTGATGCGGATAGAACTCTTCCAGATGCATCTGTGCTTGCACCACCATTTGTCCCTAATGCACCAATATTAATTTCAACAGCATAATATGGTGGTTTATTTAATTTACCAAGGGTCGAAAAAACTCCATCTTGCGACCTATCGCCATAAAAAGAATCATAATCACTTTTACCCCTTGAGAAATCTTCATCATTACCTGAATCGACATATTTATTAAAATTACCAACTGTATCAATAAAGTTATTAGCATTTAAATCTAGTTTTTCGGCCAACTGATCCAGTGAGTTAGCACTTATCATCCAATCAGGTGCGTCCGTTCCAGGCATAATGGTTGAAAAAGGATATTTATCTTTAAAATTTGAGTCAAAAATTATCCACGCTGGTAAATTTGGATACCCATATTGATTTGGGTCAAAGAAATGAAATGCTCCGGCTAGGGCAGAATAATTAGTTGCTTCATTACAAAATCTTTTACCTTCTTTATTTACCATAATTGAATGAGGTAGAGTTCTTTCAATTAAAATTGGTGAAGACATTTGTCCGCCCTCGGACCATTCATCATTAGGAATTGATAGCACTGGAGACCACCAAGCACTTGTCATATTACCTAGGGCCGCACCAGCTTCTTGAGCAAGAATCAATCCATCACCATCATTACCTGGGGGCGAAGCAGGTGCGTTTAGTGGCCCCCTCAAAAAGGTATTAACAAGTTCTTTATTCCATTCAAAACCTCCCGTAGCTATGATAACACCCCGACGCGCATTAATTGTTTGAACTTTATTATTAACCTCAATTTCGATGCCTGTTATTCTATTACCATCTTTGATTAATCGCTTAGTTTTTGTATTCAATTGTGGTTCGATATCCCTATCAAGACAGCCCTTTAAAAGTGCACCAACTAATGCCTGTCCAAAGCCTCTTGAGTCTTTTGCCAAACGCTCAGACATAACATCATCTGGAACTATACCTGTACCACCGCCTAGAGGCGTTTCACCAAGAGTCATTGGAAGTGGAGAACCATTATTACGAATTTTAGTAGCCCATTCGCCCAAAATTGAATAATCAAATAAATTATTATCAAGAGCCCTTCCTCCACCCTCAATTGCGCCCGGGCGATCAAGATAATAGTCAGGATACCCCTCAAGAATTGAAAACTTTGCATCTGTTTTATTTTCAAGAAAATCAAGCGCTTCTGCGCAATTATCGATGAAAGCTTCTAATAAATTTAAATTAATATCACCATGTGAAAGAGACATAAAATAATCAATTGCCTTATTTCTATCATCTTCAATACCTTTGGCTTTCATATGACTATTCATTGGCGCCCATATGATACCTCCAGAAACACCAGCAGTTCCTCCTACTAGTGATTGTTTCTCGAATAGACCGACAGAGGATCCATTTTCATACGCTGTTATTGCGGACATCATTCCGCTTGCACCCGAACCTAAAATTACGACATCATATTCATTACTCATTAAAAATCTCCTACGGTGACATTAATGAATATATTGTATTTTATCTAGATAAAAAAGTTGAAGATAAACTAGAATTTTTTAACTAATAATATTTTTCTAATATCTTTTTTTGGATCTCATTTCTTTTTGCTTTTGGAAGATTTGAAATAAAATCTGTTACATGATTTATAAAATTATCTAATGGAGCAGGGGGATAGTTTTTTAAATTTTTTAAAACATCAATATATTCATCATTAGCTGCGTATACAAAATTAAAAGTTCTGCTGTGGCTTATTTTTGATAGAACTTTCTCATCAATATTATCTGTGTTCACTTTCTTAATAACGTTCTCAGAGATTAATTTGTTTACCCTTCTATTAATTGTGTCTCTACTTACAGTTGAATATTTTCCACCTTTCGAACGAATATGATGAATTATCGAATTCATGGTTGTCCATTCACAATCCGTTTCACAATGTGAGAGAATCTTGACCTTGATCATGGTGCTAATAGCATCATGGGCCTTTATTGGAGCTCCTATCTTATTCTTATCAGTAAATTCTAATGGGTTTGCACTACCTAAAGCAATGCTCTGATAACCAATATAAATATTGGTCAGACTTTCTAAAATTTTACATCTAGTTTCTAAAGATAAATCCGCCCATCCAATTTTATTATTATTTATATTGTTAAGCATAATAAAATCCTATTTCAAAAAAATACCCTTTTCAAGAGAAACAGAATTAAAATAGGGCTCAAAAGAGCCCTAAGTTAACCATAAATTCTTTCTGGGGAGGAAAGATTTTTACGATAAATCAGTAATTTAGAACTCTTTACCGATAGTTAAACCTACTTCTCTTGGGGGTGAAGCATAACGTATGCCCCAATTAGATGAAAATGCTACATGTACTTCAGTGTACTCTTCATCAGTTAAGTTCTTACCCCATAAAGAAGCATACCATCCGTTATCTCCTTTATACCTAAGACTACCATCTACTAACTCAAATTCTGGGTAATCGAATAAACCGGGGGTGTTTCCATATTGTAATTCAGGAATTTTCCTATATGACAATCTTCCTGTCAGATAACCAGTCGATACTGGACGTTCATATGTAAGAGCTAGACTAAGGGATTTATCTGCAACGCCTTGCCACTTAGCAGATTTATCATCTGTTCCATCGCCATCAAAATCAATCAAAGATTTATATGAAGTATCAAGATCACCAATATTAGCATTTAAAGCTAAATAATCACCATCTATAAAAGCATTCTCAGCAAGGACTGCTGTTATCTCAATTTCAAAACCCTTTGCCTCAGATTTTGGAAGATTACGAAGAGCTTGATATGAGTCACCTGCGCCAGCCGCTCCAGAAGCATTATCACCAGTTATACCTGAGTGATATGTCCTAACCAAGTCTTTTATATCCATAACAAAGTAGGTTGCGTTAATTCTTAATCTTCCATTATCGGAGTCATATTTAAATCCTACTTCAGTATTTTGTACCTCTTCAGGATCAAAAACACCTGGATTTTCAGAATAAAGTAAATCATTTGTTGAAGCTCTAAAATTAAATCCTCCAGACTTAAAGCCTGTTGATAAGGTAGCATAATACAATAAGTTATCATTAGGTCTGTGCTCAACAGTTAGTTTGTATGAAATGTCATCAACCTTTAAGACATTCTCTACATCAAAAATTCGATTATTTGGTAGTCCAGCAGTAGGTGTTTTTTCTGTTGAATAACAAGTATATCCGCTAGTAAATGATCCTTCCCATCCATCACCACCAAATGGATTATCTAGCCAACATGACCCAACATTAACCATGGCTAATTTGCCGTCTTTTTCTTCTTCACTCCACCTTACACCAGCAATAATATCTGTTTTATTAGTAAGATGAAAAGTTCCTTCACCAAAAATTCCTATAGTGTCATGTTCCAGCATTCCAACTTGGACACCGCCAACATCTTCAAAACCAGGTCTCCTTGGATTGCCATCCGGATAGCCGTATTTTGCTGGTTGACCTCCATTACCATAACGTTGCTCAAGACTTAAAACCTCTTGATTAAATATGTTAATTCCAGCAACAAAATCAAACTTTTCACCTTTATTTGATGCAAACCTTAGCTCAAAAGAAGACTGTTCGTGCTCCACTCTTGTATGATTTTGAACATCAAGTGCTAAATTTGTTGCACCGTCAAAGTCTGTACCTGATATTTTTTGTAATTCTCCAGCTGAAGCAATAAAGGTTATTACGCCAGAGTCTAGAGTCCAATTAGATTCAAGAGTAATTCTATCTCTCTCATCTAAACCAATACTGGGAAAGGGAGTGTTATCTCTAAAAGTATCATACCACCCATAACCAGTACTTAATGGATGGATAGAATTTGTGTAATTTTCTTCAGAAGCTAATCCCAGTGCTGATGTACTTCCCCCATCACCATCTCTTTCATAATGTTCATAAATCAAAGTAATATCAAAATTTTCAGATGTGTATTTAATTGAAGGTCTTATGATAATTTCTTCTTTATAACCAACAGTTCCACCGTTATTTAAATCATTTATATAACCGTCATAATCATTAGCATATACAGCTATACGCCCAGCTATTTTATCTGTTAAAGAACCATTTAAAGTTAGAGCAATATGTTTCCTTCCATACTCTCCAAAGCCTAATTCAAATTTTCCATAAGACTCCTGACTTGGTCTTTTGCTTCTCATGACAATGGCTCCAGCAGTAAAATTTCTACCCAAAACGGTTCCTTGCGGACCTCTTAATATCTCAACAGACTCAGTGTCAAAAAGATTTAAAATTCCACCTCCTCTTTGGCCAATATATACACCATCAACAATAGTACCTACGGCTGGATCTAAACTTGGTATTGAACCAGTAGTATATAACCCTCTTATTCCAAGTCTTTCATAACCAGGAAAAGTATTTACCTCTCTAAATTGAGCATTTGGAATTATCACCCCTAAGTCTCTTGTTTCCAAGGCTCCCATGGCTTCAATCTTATCAGCTGAAATAACAGTTATAGCGATCCCAGTATCTTGCGCATCAGTTCCTTGTGTTCTTTTTTGTGAAGTAACAACCAACTCTTCGATTGCGGCCCTGCTGTCTTCAGACTCCTGAGCACCCAAACTAATAGAATTAAAAAACAAAAAAGAAACTAAAAAAAACAAATTAGTAATTTTATAAAGTGACATTTAAAATACCCCCATTTAAATTTTATCTAATCATAACTTTAATTTTTTTCTTAAATTTTAGAAGTGTTAAAAGTTATTTTAAGATCGATTGTTATTGATTGTTGCGTATGGATTGTTGAGTATTTTTTTATTAAAAGTTATATAATTGTTTTGAATTTATAAATAATTTATTTAAATTCAAAATCAAAATTTTATTTATTATGAGGAAAATTTATGGACTTGGGGATTAGAGGTAAAAAAGCGATAATTAATGGCGGAAGCGCTGGAATGGGTAAAGGCAGTGCTATAGCTCTTGCTAGAGAGGGTGTTGATCTAATTATATCATCCCGTGGGGAAGAAAGGCTTGAAAAAACTTGTGAAGAAATAAGAAAAGAAACTGGTGTAAAAGTTATAGCAGTGGCTACAGACCACAGCACAGATGAGGGTAGAAAAAAAATAATAAAAGCATGTCCTGATCCTGATATTTTAGTAGGAACATGTACACCGCCAATGCATACTCCTGACTATGAAAGTATTTCTCCAGAAGACTGGAGACAGACTCTTGAAGTTTCTCTACTAAGTCCGGTTTCGTTTATGAAAGAATTGATTCCTGGAATGGTAAAAAGAAAGTGGGGAAGAATAGTCAATATTGGAACAGGTGCTGCAAAGACACCTGCTGAAGTAAGAATTTTGTCAGGGGGCCCAAGAGCTGCTTTAGTAAATTATTCTGTTGCAGTATCTAAAAAAGTTGCAAGGCATAATGTTGCAATTAATAACATTCTGCCAGGAATGCATCACACTGCGGCTACAGGTGAGAGATACCAAAAATTAGCTGAAGAAAATGGTACCTCATACGATGAAGAAATTTTTGAATTTGCAAAAAAATGGAGAATACCGGCTAGAAAATTTGGTACATCACAAGATTTTGGAGATTTTGTGGCAATGTTTTGTAGTGAGCAAGCAACGTACGTTATTGGTCAAAGCTTGGTAATTGACGGTGGAATAGATAATACAACTTTTTAAGGAAAAAAATTATGTCGGAAAAGCCTATACTTTTAGACGTTCAAGATAAAATAGCAACAATCACTTTAAACAGGCCAGAAAGAAAAAATGCTATTAACGCGAATATGGTTAATGACTGGGTAGAAATTCTTGATGAATGCAGGGACAATCCAGATATCTCAGCGATTATACTAACAGGCGCTGGAGAAGCTTTTTGTGCCGGTGGTGATAAGGCAAATCTGGGAGCAAACAATAAGATAGATCCTCTGGAAACAAAAAATCATTTCTGGGATCATTTTCAGAGAGTAGCAAAAAGAACTGCGTTAATTGAAAAACCTATTGTAGCTGCTGTAAACGGTATGGCAACTGGTGCAGGAATGGATATGAGTCTCCATTGTGATATTAGATTTGCATCTAAAAATGCAATTTTTAGAGCTTCTTATGCGGCTTTTGGTTTAGTACCTGGAAATGGAGGTACGTATTTTCTCCCTCGTATTGTAGGAACATCAAAAGCACTAGAATTATTTTGGTCAACTGATGTAATAGATGCTGAAGAAGCTCTCAGGATTGGCTTAATAAATAAAATCTTTTCGGAAGAAAAATTAATGGAAAAAACAAGAGAGTGGGTAAATAATGTTTTAGACCAAGCGCCAATTCCTGTTAAAGTTATTAAAAGATTAATATATCAAAATGTTAATATGGATCTTAATACAAGTTTAGACTTAATTTCTTCACACATGGCCTTTGCCAGAACAAGCGAAGATCATGCTGAGGCCATTACTGCATTTGAAGAAAAAAGAAAACCAAGATTTAAAGGTAAATAATGAGTGCAATAGATAAGAAATTTCATAGCAAAAATTTTAAAAGTTGGGATAATTCTGATTTGAAAAATATTCCTGTCGATGGAAAGAGATATAATTCTCATGCCTTTATGGAAAAAGAATGGGAATTTATGTGGCCAAAAGTATGGTTACTGCTTGGTCGAGAAGAAGAAATTCCAAACCCTGGTGATTATCAAATGGAAGACTTTGGAAAAGAAAGTTTTTTGATGGTACGCCAAGATGATGACTCAATTAAATCATTTTACAATGTATGCCAGCATAGGGGTGCCCGTCTTACTTTTAGTGATGTAGGAACAGCGGAAACATTTAATTGTCCCTATCATGGCTGGAAATGGAGAAAGGATGGTAAATTAATTGAAGCTCAAGATTCCGAGGACTTTCCGCAAGGAGACCCTTGTGAAAATTTGAAACTGGAAGAAGTTAAAACAGAGACATTTGCTGGATTCATATGGATCAATATGGATAAAAATGCTTGCTCTCTTAAAGAGTGGCTGGGGCCAATTTGGGATGATTGGCAAGCATATGAAATTCATAAATGGAAACGTTATGTTGCTCAAACAGTTAATATGCCATGTAATTGGAAGATAATTTTAGATAACTTTAATGAGTCCTATCATTTAAACACTGTTCATGCTCCAGAAAAGGCTGTGACCAAAAAAAGAATGCCAAGCGGTGTTGATACCAGCTATAAAAGTACCCAATTTGATCTTTCTAACGAAGGACATAATAGAATGATTATGCAAGCAGGTTATGGGCCTGCTGGATCTTTTGAGGAAGGTGGTATAATTGAAGATCCTTTAGCAACAGTAATGACGGATTGGGAAATTGACCCAAGTGAATTTACCGGAAAAGGTTTTGATACAAGAGAGGCAATACAGAAAGCAAAAAGAAAATTGGGACCAAAAAGAGGATATACTCATTATGAAAATCTTCATGATGAACAACTTACGGATGCATTCCATTACACTCTTTTTCCAAACTTTGCCGTATCATTATGGGCTGATGGTTTTCATTTCTTAAGAGCAAGGCCGCATGCGACTGATCCCGAAAAATGTGTATTTGATAACTGGTGGTATGCCAGTAATCCTGAGAATGAAACATCACCCATTAGAAGCACCGTTGGAATTCATGAAAGAGGTAATTTTGCAATAGAACCTGATGTTTTTGATCATGGTGAAAAAAGTCTAGGTCAAACCATTGACCAAGATGCTGTTGTTTTTATATTCCAGCAACATGGTTTACGCTCAAGAGGTTTTAATGGTGCTTACTTTGCAGGACAAGAAAAGCGTGTTCATCGTTTCCACGAAATGATTGAATCGTATTTCGAGGAATAGGCTATGGAAAAAAAACTAGAAAGAGTTATTTCGAAATCTGAAATTTATGATCTTGTCTGTAAATACATGCGAGGTTTAGACCGTTTAGATAAAAATATCTTTAGATCAGTTTTTCATGACGATGCATATTGTGATTACGGATTCATTAAAACTGACCCTGATACATTTACAACTTTTTGCATGGATGCATTAAAGGATCATATAGCCAATCATCACATGATAGGAAACTCATTAATTGAATTTGATGATGATGACGAAAATACAGCTTATGGTGAAATATACTTTAATGCTTACCATAAGACCATTGAAAATGGAGTTAACACAGATGTTATTATTGCTGGAAGATATCTTGATCGTTATGAAAGAAGAGATGGAGTTTGGAAGATAGCTTACAGATCAGAAGTTAATGATTGGTCAAGAACTGAACCAACAAATGATCCATATTTTGATGACTCAGATTGTCATAGAGGAAAAAGACAAGATGATGATGTTTATTACAGGGAAAAAATGTATAAACCTCAAACTTAAATTATAAAATAAATATTTATTGTTAGAAAAAATGGAATTTGTCACTAAAGAAAGATTAATTGATCCTTATCCTGATTATAAAAATTGGAGAGAAAATAATCCAATTTGGTGGGCCGAGGATGTAAATGCGTGGGTGATATCTAGATACAAAGATGTTCATCTGGTTCTAAAAGATCCTAAATTATTTTCATCAGCTGCTATGGGTGAAAGAGATCATGAAATCTCATTACCACTTTTAACTGATGACCCCCCTAGACATTCTAAACTTCGAGCAATTATGAATAAAGCTTTTACAAGCCGTGCAATAAAGTTAATGGAAAATGAAGTAAGGAGTATGTCTAACGATTTATTAAATAAATTAGACATATCAAAACCAGTTGATATCGCTCATGAATTTACTATTCCACTTCCTATTTCCGTTATCTCGCAGCTAATGGGAATACCATTTGAGAGAAAAGATGATTTTAAAAGATGGTCAGATGCTTTAACAGGAACTGGAAGTGAAACAGAAATAGAAAAGAGAATGCCTGAAATAATAAATATGAGAAATTATTTTTTATCGCTTATACCCTTAAGAAAAGAAAACCCTGGAGATGATCTTATAAGTAAGGTTGTAAATGCAGAAGTAGATGGTGAAACCCTGGATGATAATACAATTGCAGGGTTTAATATGTTATTACTAATTGCCGGAAATGAAACAACAACAAATTTATTAAGTAATATGTTAAATCATATTTCATATAATCCAAATATATGGAAAGAGTTAAGAAAAGATAAAAGCCTTGTGGATGCCGCTATTGAAGAAACTCTTCGTTTTGATTCTCCAGTACATTGGGTAAGTAGAAGAGCAACTGAAGATACTGAATTATCAGGTCAAATTATAAAAAAAGGTGAAAATGTTTTTGCTATAATGGGATCAGCAAATAGGGATTCTAACCATTATGATAATCCTGAAGAATTCAGGCTTGATCGTAAACAAAATAAAGATCACCATACTTTTGGACATGGTATTCATTTTTGTATGGGTGCTCCTCTTGCTAGACTAGAGGGAAAATATGCACTCGAAGGATTACTCAATCGATTTGAGGAGGTTACCCCTTTAAAAGATGCTAAAAACCAGAGAACGAGTTCAAGTATGTTGAGAGGTTATCACCATCTATGGCTAAATTTAAAATAATTAAATCAATTTATTTGAACTAGATTAGATTTTTATTTATCCATTTTTATAGAAAAAAACGGCAAGATGATGATGTTTATCATAGAGAAAATGTATAAGCCCTAAATCTAAATTGAGGTTTTTTCCTCAAGCTCTTTTCTTAACTCTTCATGCCTAGCTTGGGTTAAAGGATACTTATAAAGAACTAGAATAGTTGCAATAAAAAATATTGAAGTACTAAATGAGTAAACTAATTTCAATCCTAAGATATTATTACCTTCATTAACCACCCCTGGAGTAGGATCAAAACCTATATAAGCCAACATCATAAATGCAAACCAAGGACCAAATGAATAAGATATTTTTGTTATAAAAGACCAAACCGCAAAAAAAGATGCTGCCCTATCCTCACCTGAATTCAATTTATCTAGATCAATTACATCGGCCTTCATGGAATGCGGAATAACATAACTTGTAGCCCCACCAAATCCAGTAATCATCAACCCAATCATCATCCAATAAATATCTCCTTCCCCTAACAACATATAAAATGGATTGGTAAAAACAAAGCATAACAAACCAAAAGTCCAGGCCCAATGTTTGCCAACTTTTTTACTTATTATTACCCAGAGCGGTATAGCAAAAAGAGTTATGATATAATATGAGAGAAGTAATGCTATTCCAGCTTTTTCTTCTTGAAGAACCCCTCTAATAAAAAATATAAAGGTAGCGCTTGATACAGCAACTCCTGTCGTATGAAGAAAGAAAGCTAGAACTAACCTTTTAAAGGGAGAATTTTTCCACATTATTTTTAGCCCTTCAATAAGAGATAATTTAGGTGGAACATAATCAATTTTCTCATCAACATTAGACACCGTTAGTAAGATTGTTAGGGGTATAAGAATTATCATGAAAATCCCTAACATATGAACCACTTCCCTAGTTCCTCCGTAAGCGAAAAAGAATAAAGCAAGAGTTGGAATAGACTTACTTAAAACGTTACCGGCCATGCCTAGCCAACTTCTCCAAGCAGTTATGGTTGTTCTTTCATTATAATCAGGTGATAATTCTGCTGCCCAAGCATAATAAGGGATAAGTAACATTGTCCAACCAAGCCAAAACATTACTAACCAAAATAAAAGATATGATGCTGTAACAGTATCTTCATTAGGAAAAAATAAAAAATAAACAGCAGGAACCAGAATTGGTATCGATGCAACCATCCACACCCTTCTTCTTCCCCAACGTGTTTTTGTTCTATCACCCAAATATCCAATGAGTGGATCGGTTAATGCATCAAATATTCTAGCAATAAGCCAAACCGTTCCTATTGCTGCTAAGCTAATGCCTACATCTGATCCATAGTAATTTGGTAAATAAGTTAGTAATGGAAGGGAGGCAATAGAAATAGGCATTTCAGATAGCCCATAAAAGAAAAGTTTTTTATTTGTTATTTTTCTTTCAGCCATTAGAAGCCTCGGTATCTTTTTCCATATTCCTTTTTTGTTTCTCTAACTTTTCACGAATATCTAACTGAACATCTTCTGTAATTGGGTACTTCCGAACAATTAATAAAACAATAAAAAAACAAATAGGGCATGCAAAAGAAAAAAGTAATTTTAGTCCTAGGATCTGATTGTCACTATTTATAGCTCCAGGAGTTGAATCAAAACCAATTAAAGAAAGGAGCATTAAACCTAAGAATGGACCAAAAGAGAGAGCAACTTTTGAAGCAAAAGACCAAACAGCGAAAAATTGACCTGCTCTATCCTCTCCTGAGTTTAAAGTATCAAGGTCTATTACATCAGCTTTCATGGAGTTAGGCATTACATAAAAACTTGCTCCAGCAAATCCAGTTGTAGCTGTTATCGGTAGCATCCAGTAAAAATCTCCCTGACCAAGTAACATATAAAATGGGCTCATAACTATGAAAAAACTTAGGCCAATCATCCAGGCGTTATGTTTTCCTATTTTACTAGAAAACCATGCCCAAAAGGGAATGCCACATAAATTAGAAGTATAGTAAAAAAGAAGAAAAATAATTCCAGCCTCCTCTTCACCAGTAACACCTCTAATATAAAATAATACTACAGCTGTTGATAATGCTGTTCCCATGCTTGTAAAAAAAAATGCAAAAACCAATTTCTTAAAAGGGTTATTGTTCCACATAACTTTTAAGCCCTTTAGAATTGGAATCTTCGTTGAGGTATAATCTCTTTTTTCTGGTACATTGTAGGTTGTCAAGGATATAGCCACAGGTATCAAGAAAAGTAATCCCCACCCTATCATCTCAACAACTTCTTTTGTACCGCCATAAGAGAAAAGCAATAAAGCAACAACTGGAAGGACCTTTGTTGCAACATTAGCAACCATACCAAGAAACATTCTCCAAGCAGCAATTGTCGTTCTTTCATTATAGTCTGGAGATAACTCTGCTGCCCAAGCATAATAAGGAATAAAAAGCATTGTCCAGCCCAACCAAAAAACAACAAGCCAAAACAATAAATAACCAGCATCCACATCTAAGGATGGAAAAAATATCTTATAAACAGACAACATCAAAAATGGAATTGACCCAAGCATCCATACTCTTCGCCTTCCCCAACGAGTATCGGTTTTATCGCCTAGGTATCCTATCAATGGATCTGTTATTGCATCAAATAATCTAGCAAATAACCATACGGAGCCGATCGCAGCTAAGCTAACCCCAAGGTCAGCACCATAATAGTTAGGAATATATGCGGCTAACGGAACATTCGCTACAGATAGAGGCATATCAGATAAGCCATAAAAAAAGAGGGTTTTTTTTGGAAGACGTTTTTCTTGCATGACTAATTTAACTTATTTTAGACCACAAGGAATCTTCACTTATCCAATCATCAACCCAATCATGAAAATGCTGGAGTCTCTCTTCATCTTTACTAAGTAAAGCACTATCAAAACCTTTTGAATGCATTCCTGCTTGCATATCGTTTAAGTAATGAATATCCTGATCAATAGTTATCGTAAAAGACTTTCTACCCTCAACAACATCTTCTCTTTTAAAGATATCATGTTCGGGCCTTGTTCCATTTTGCTCATAAAATGATGATCCAGGTAACAACTCCAAGCCTTTTTTATCATCTCGCACTAGTTCAGATGGTATTTGAAATGACCATTTCGTAAATGAACATTTATTTGGATCAGATTTATGAGGTTTAGGTCCAAAAATCCATAATCGTTCTGGATGAATAGTCATAAAAATATTTGGAAAAATATCATATTGAAGTACATCAGAGACTTGATCATCGCTAAAATCAGAAAAATCAAACCCCAATTCATCACCAATAATTCTTTTTTGTTTTTGAATAGCATTACGTATTTGAGGAACTTTTCCATAAAATTCCTTAGGGTCTAATCTTAAGCCTCTTAAATAATCTTGCATAAACTCAGGGGGCTCTTCTGGCATTGAATATCTAGGGTTTATTACAGGACTAGCTACCATTGTTCTAGTATGGCCAAAAGGCCATAAATCATTCTCAGCATCACAGCAATCAACAAAACTTGCATGCTGGGGATGAATAAAATCTACATGATACTGTTCTAAGAAATTATCCCTAACTGTCTTCCAGTTTGTCTCCAAATCATCAACGGTTTGATGTTTAACAAGATTCATTTTCTCAAACTTATAGGGCTTTAACTGGTCAATTATTGGTCCTAGGAAAGTTTCTAAAGAAGAAGAATTTTCATCCATATTGATAAAAATTAAACCAGCCCAAACAGATACTTTAACTTTTTTTAAAGATTTTTCTTCGCAAGAAACCCCTCCTTCAAATAACTCCCTGTCGGGAACATGCTCAAGCTTTCCATCTAATGCATAAGACCATCCATGATAAGGGCATGAAACTTTGTTAAAAGAACCAGACTCAAGAGTAACAATTTTATTGCCTCTGTGTTGACATACATTGTAGAAAGCCGAAATTTTTTCACTTTCATCCCTAGTAATTACAATTGACTCTCTGCCAATATCGTAAACAAAAAAATCACCTATTTCTTTAATATCAGACTCAATTCCTGCAAAAAGCCATGTTTTTGCCCATATGCCATTCCATTCCATTTCCATAAAATCTTCAGAGATATATCTATCTTTGGATAGAGATGCAGACTTACGAGGCAAAGAAGGAATTTCTTTACTAAAATCGATATAATTAAATTTTTGCGGCACTTAGTCTCCCCTATTTAATTTCCCAACTTTTAATTTAATCAGATTATTCTCATAGTAAAGATATGAAATTTTTTTATAGTAATTTTAATATGCAAAAATCATTATTAAAAAAATTAATAAACTTGACCAAATAGATATAGAAGTTTTGAATGTTATGTTTAATTGGGGGCATATTAATGATAGTTGTTAACGCAAAAGCTAAATCAGATAATAATGATATTATAAAATTAAAAAAAATAATAAATGATTTAGAACAAGAAACTTTAAAAGAAAAAGGCTGTATTGATTACGCATTTAGTACTGATATAAATAATCCAAATGTTTTAAGAATAACCGAGCTATGGGAAGACTTAAAAAGCCTTCAAGACCATCTAAAGACTCCACATGTTGACGCATTTAGAAACGAAATGGCAAAAAATCCTATAGAAATTGAAGCTCATTTTTATGAAGCTAATGAAATATCATATCCTGGTGAATAATAATGACTGAAAAAATTAGTTCCTGGAATATAGGTAAAGTAAAAATAACAAGAATTGTCGAAGTTGAGAGAACTGGTCCAATGTTTGTTGTGCCAGATGCAATTCCAGAGAACATTATAAAAATGCCATGGCTTCAACCTTATTTTGCTGATGAAAAAGGCAACACAATTGTAAGCGTACATGCTTTGGTAATAGAAACACCAGAAAAGTGTATTATTGTTGATACATGTCTAGGTAATGATAAAGAAAGGCATATACCTGCATGGAATAAACTCCAAACCAAATTCCTAGAGGATCTTGAGAAAGCGGGTTATAAAATAACAGATATTGATACTGTATTATGCACACACCTCCATACTGATCATGTTGGATGGAATACAGTTTTAATAAATGATAAATGGGAACCAACTTTCAAAAATGCTGACTATTTATTTGGAAAGGAAGAGTGGAATTATACTGAAAAACAAATTGAAATCCCAGCATATGCAGAGTTTATAAATGATTCAATTATTCCTATTATTGAATCGGGATTAGTTAAATTTGTAGAAGTTGATGAAAAAATCTGTAATGAAATTAGCCTTGAACCAACAATTGGGCATACACCAGGACATGTTAGTATAAAGATAGAGTCAGAAGGTGAAAAAGCTGCGATAACTGGCGATTTTCTTCATCATCCTTGTCAGATGGAAAAACTTGACTGGATATCATCAGCTGACTGGGATCCAAAGCTTGCAAAAGTAACTAGAAAAAATAAACTTTTAGAATATGCCGATGAAGAAATTTTGGTTTTCGGAACTCATTTTGCAACACCCTCTGCTGGCTATGTTAGAAAAAAAGATGATCATTTTATCTTTGAGGTTCATCACCCTTTAGAAAAAAGATAAAACAAATCTTAAAAAACGTTTACTAAAATAATTTTTTTGTTTTTAATTAATATATAGGAGAAATCGAAATGAGTTTAACTGATGATATTAAGCCAGGTGAAGCAAGATGTCCGGGCCATCCTACTACAAAAGAATTAATTAAGGGAGATAAGGGTGGTGCCCCTGAGGCATTACTCGAGGAATCTTATAAATTCATTGGTGATGAGGATATACCTTATGAGAGATATACATCCCAGGAATTTGCAAAAAAAGAAGATGATCATATGTGGTCAAAAGTTTGGCAATGGGCTTGCCGCGAGGAACATATCCCTGAACCAGGTGACTATTATGTGTATGATGTTGGTGATAGATCTGCGCTTATAGTTAGAACTGATGATAATGAAGTGAAAGCATATTTCAATTCATGTCTTCATAGAGGAACGCAACTAAAACCATCCAATACTAATGGAGTTTGTAAAGAACTGAAGTGTCCGTTCCATGGCTGGACATGGTCACTAAAAGGCGAATTGGAATATTTACCGTGTGACTGGGATTTTCCTCATGTAAAAAAAGATGAATTTTCGCTTCCTGAATTAAAACTTGAAATTTGGGGAGGTTTTATTTTCATAAACTTTGATCAAGACGCAAAACCTCTTAAAAACTACTTAGGTGTTCTCCCTGATCACTTTAAAAATTGGAAGTTAGAGGACCGTTATATTGAAACACATGTAATAAAAAAACTTCCCGCAAATTGGAAGGTTTCGGCAGAAGCATTTTTAGAAGCATACCATGTTTTAGAAACGCATTCAGAAGGCGTTTATACAGCTGGTGATGCAAATGCAGATTATGATATTTTTGGTGACCATATATCAAGATTTGTTCATACTATTGGCTATACAAGTCCTCACATTGAAGAAAATAGACCATCGCAGCAAGAAATATACGATATTTTAATGGGAAAAAGAACTGATGAGGGTACTGGAGAGTTACCAAAAGGAATGACTGCTAGGGAGGCCTATGCTGAGTACGTTCAAAATAATATGAAGGAGAAATACAAACAAGATTTCTCTAATCTTACAGTTACTGAAACAATTGACTCAATTGAGTATTTTGTTTTTCCAAATGCATTCTTTTTTCCAGGACTTCAATTATCAATGGTTTATAGGTTTAGACCTAATGGAGTTGACGGAGCTCTTTTTGATTTACTATTTTTAAGACCTAAACCAGTTGATGGTCCATGCCCTCCTCCACCTGATGCATTTGAACTAGAGATTGAAGACAGCTATACTAAATGTCCTGGCACTGAATTTCTTGGAGCTGTATACGATCAAGATACAAACAACCTTATGTCCCAAACAAAAGGTTTCAAAACTAGTTTAAAAAAAGGACAGTCTCTTGGTAATTATCAAGAGGCAAGAACAAGACATTTACATCAAACAATAGATAAATATTTAGAGGGAAAAAATGGCTAGATTAAAAGACAAAGTAGCTGTTGTACTTGGAGCATCATCAATTGACGGTCTAGGTGGAGTAATTGCAAAAACCTATGCTAATGAAGGAGCAAAAGTAATTGTCAGCGGAAGGCGTCAAGAACCTCTCGATGAACTCGCTAAAGAAATTAACGGAACAGCCCAAGTTTGTGATATTACAAAAGATGGTGATATAGAAAATCTTTTTAAAGTTGCCAAAGATACTTATGGAAAAGTTGATATTGCTATTAATTCAACAGGTATTTATGAGCCAGGGCCGTTAAATGAATTATCAAGAGATCATTTAAGAAAATATTCTGAAGTAAGCTTTATAGGGCCTGTTATTTTTATAAGAGAGGCTGCTGAAATAATGGAAGAAGGAGGATCTATTATTTCTACTACTTCCGTTACTGTAGAGTTATCAGCTGTAGGTCTTTCTGGTTATGTAGGAACCAAAGCGGCAACTGATAAAGTTATCCAAGTAGCGGCAAAAGAATATCAACATAAAAGATTAAAAATTAATTCTTTATCTCCCGGCTTGGTTGATACACCAATGACTGGTGGATTATTCGAAATGGAAGGACCGATAAAAGCAATGACCAAAGAGTCACCCTTAGGAAGATTAGCTAATGTTAACGATGTTGCTAATGCAGCTCTTTGGCTAGCATCTGATGAATGTTTCACTACAGGTGATTTTATAAGAGTTAGTGCAGGTATTCATTTAAATCGCTTACCTACAGCAGAAGAAATGTATGGACAATAATTTACTTAAAATGGAGAAATAAAATGACAGGAAGATTAGAGGGAAAAGTAGCAATAATTACTGGAGCAGCAATGGGTCTCGGTGCAGCCGATGCTAAGCTTTTTGCTTCAGAAGGTGCTCAAGTAGTTTTGACTGATATCGCTGAAGACGAAGGGCAAGCCCTTGCTGATAAATTAGGCGGTACTTTTTTTAAACATAACGTTACTGATGAAGATCGTTGGATAGAAATTATTAACGAAACAGAAAAAAAGTACGGACGTATCGATATACTTGTAAATAATGCTGGTATTGTTAAGCCTGGTGACCCTGAAAATCAAACAACTGAAGAGTACAAGTTAACTATGTCAGTGCATATGGATAGTACTTTCTTTGGCTGTAAGTATGTTATACCTGTCATGGCAAAAAATGGTGGGGGATCAATTGTAAATATGTGCTCGATTGCTTCAGTTCAAGGCGAATCTTATGTTGCGGCCTATTGTGCAGCTAAAGGTGCAATTGAGGCTTATAGTAGAGCGGTTGCAGTACATTGTGGATTAGCAAAAAATGGTGTGCGTTGTAATACAATTCATCCTTCAGGAATTGCTACTCCAATGGTAGCGAGTGTTCCCGCATTAATGGAAGAAAAATTTGGTCCTTCACCAGTTCAAGAAGCACCGGTTGATTCCAATAAAGTAGGAGAGCCTCTAGATATTGCAAACGCTGCTCTTTATCTTGCATCAGATGAGTCAAAGTTTGTTAATGGAGCACAAATACGTGTTGATAATGCAATGTCTGTTGTATCAGGAAATATGCCAGAATAATTTTGGAGATATAAATGGAAAAAATTATTAATTATTTTGATGATGAGACACGTCTTGAGGGAATTTTCTTTCCTTGCAAAGAAAATGAAAATGCACCTGTTGTTTTGGTTGTACCTACATACGCAGGAAGAGACCAATTTACTATAGATAAAGCAAAATCAATGAATGCTCTTGGTTATTCTGGATTTGCTGTAGATATGTATGGAGAGGCAAAAATAGGAGAAACTCCTGAAGAGAATATGGAATTAATGAATAAAGTTCTATCAGATAGGCCAATGCTTCAAAAAAGAATGTTGTTGGCTATAGAAGCCGCTAAAGCAGAGGCTGGAGTAGATAACTCAAAAATAGCAAGTATTGGTTTTTGTTTTGGCGGATTATGCGTTTTAGATACTGCTAGGACTGGACTAGATATAGCTGGAGTTGTTTCTTTTCATGGAATTTTTAATAAGCCAGGTAATACCGATGGCAATAAAGTAAAAACCAAAGTTTTAGTTCTTCATGGAAATGATGATCCCATGGTACCTCATTCTGACGTTAATGGTCTAGCAAATGAATTAACTGAAGCTGAGGCCGATTGGCAAATACATGCTTATGGTTCAACATCTCATGCTTTTACAAATAAGGAGGCAAATTCTCCTGAAATGGGAATGGCTTATAATCCTGATGCAGATAGAAGATCATGGAAATCCATGACAGACTTTTTAAAAGAAGTTATTGGCTAAATTGAGCTGGAGATATATATAGTAAAATATGAATGATGAAAAACAACTTTCAGTTCACGCCTTTGTTGTGCCAGTAACACCATTTCAACAGAATTGTTCTATTATTTGGTGCACTGAAACAAAAAAAGGTGCTGTCATTGATCCTGGAGGTGACATAGAAGAAATTCTTAATGCTATAAAGAAATATGATATTTCAATTGAAAAAATTCTTATTACTCATGCTCATTTAGATCATGCAGGTGCAACGGCTGAGTTATCTCGTATTCTAGATGTCCATATTGAAGGCCCCCATAAAGACGATTTATTTTTAATAGAAAGTCTAGAAGAACAGGGAAAAAAGTATAATTTCTCTCCTGCGGAGTCATTCGAAACTTCAAGATTTTTAGAAGGTGGAGACGAGGTAAAGATCGGCAATCAAACTTTCGGTGTCAGGCACTGTCCTGGCCATACACCAGGTCATATAATTTTCTTCCATGAAGAAACAAAATTAGCTGCAGTTGGCGATGTTTTGTTTCAAGGTTCAATAGGTAGATCTGATCTTCCAAGAGGAAACCACCAACAACTGTTAGATTCTATAGTGAATGAGTTATGGCCTCTTGGTGATGAAATGAGATTCATTCCTGGTCACGGACCAATGTCTACTTTTGGAAATGAAAGATTAACAAACCCTTATGTTTCTGACTTTGCATTAGGAATTGATCGAGAAGTTAATGAAGCTTTAAAAAAACAAGAAGAAACAAGGGAGTAATCTTTGTATCTTTCTAACAGCCGTTTTAACAGGCGAGCTGGTCTTTCGATATTATATTTTATCCAAGGAATACCTCAAGGTTTAGTATATTTTGCACTTCTAGACTGGCTTACATCAGTTGGCTTTGGTATTAGCGATATAGCAATAGTTATGTCATTGGCATCGCTTCCTTGGACTTTTAAAATTTTATTAGGTCCATTTGTTGATACTTTAAAGTCATCAAAAATGGGAAAAAGAAAACCATGGATCTTTTTTTCATTATTGATCTCGAGTTTAGTCTTTTTTGTTTCTTCAAATTACATTTCTAATGAGCTCTCAGCTATATCTATTGGGTTAAGTTTATTTACAGTTATCTTATTTACTTCAATTCTAGATGTAGCAACAGACGGTTTGGCTATTGATACCTTAAATGATGACGAAAGAGGTATAAGTAATGGATTAATGTGGGCAAGCAGGACTATTGGAGTTAGCTCAGCTGCAGTTTTTGCCTCATTTGCAATCAATAAAATAGGAATAAGGGAAACATTTTTATTTTTTGGGTTTTTAAATTTATTTTTCTCATTATTTATACTTTTAATTAGAGAGAATAATAGTAATCAACTTTTATCATTTAAATCTACAAGCAAAATAAAATTCTCTTACTATCAAAAAACTATTATTGATTTATTTAATATGTCTAAAGCACCCGTTTTTATTTTATTAATGGGCTTTTGCTTACTCTCAAATATTTCATTTGGAATGCATTATGTAAGTATATCAAATTTATATATAATTTCTAATAATTGGGATAATTCTAATTTAACTGAAATAAGATCTTTTGGCCTATATATTGGCGCAGCAGTGGCTATAGTTGGCGGGTATTTATCAGATAGAATTAACCCATATAGAGTTATTATAGTTTCACAAATAATGATTGCCTTTGTATTCCTGCTTATAGCATTATTTGAAAGTAGCATTTCAAATTTTTATATTGGTTCTTTGTTAATTATTATAATTTCTGCTCTAAGCTCTTTTCTAATGGCTGCAAGTCTATCTCTATGTATGGGGTTTTCAAAAACTGAAGTTGCAGCTTCGCAGTTTGCTCTTTTAATGAGTATTAGACATTTCTCAAGAATAATCGGAGAGTGGAGCGCAGGAATATTAGATTATAACGATGTTTTATTGAGTAACCTTTATTTTATAATGTTTTTAATATCATTTTTACCAGTTATAACAATTTTTAGAATGAAAAAATTCGTCAATAATACATAAATTATTTTTTAGATATTATAAACTTGACACCTTCTCACTCAACGTTATATTTGCGCTCCTAAAGAGTTTTTTAATTCTTTTTATGTAAATGGATATTTATTATGTATGCAGTAATTCGAAGTGGTGGAAAACAATATAAAGTCTCAAAAGATGACATTATATCAGTTGAAAAGTTAACTGCTGAGGCAGGCGATAAAATTAGTATCGATGAAGTATTAATGATTAGCGAAAAAGATAACCTTATTGTAGGTGATCCAATTATTAAAGGCGCTACAGTTAATGCAGAGGTTGTAGAACAAACACGAGCTAAAAAGATAATTGTTTTTAAAAAGAAAAGAAGACAGAACTATAGAAGAAAAAATGGTCATCAACAAAGTTTGACCACTTTAAAAATTGTTGATATTAAAGCTACTGCTACGAAAAAAACTGCAGCTAAAAAAGAAGAGGCGCCTAAAGAAGAAAAGCCTAAGAAAAGCGCATCTACAAAAGAAACAACTGCAAAAAAGACGGTAAAAACCGCCACTAAAACAAGGTCTGTTAAAAAAGAAAAGACTAAGGAGTAAATTATGGCACATAAAAAAGCAGGTGGCTCATCTAGAAATGGAAGAGATTCCGCAGGAAGAAGATTAGGTGTGAAAAAATTTGGCGGTGAAAACGTTATTCCTGGTAATATTATAGTTAGACAGAGAGGAACTAAGTGGCAACCTGGTCGTAATGTAGGCCTAGGAAAAGATCATACAATTTTTTCTCTTATTGAAGGAACAGTTAGCTTTAAAAAGTTAAGAAATGGTGGTCCAGTAATATCTGTTGACCCAATTGCTGAAAAAACTAACTAAATTTAAAAAACCGCATAAAATATAGTTCTAAAATTATTTAAATCTGTTACTTATGAGATAGGTTATGAAATTCCTTGATCAAGCAAAATTATATGTTAGCTCCGGAAAGGGAGGAAACGGCTGCGTTAGCTTTCGTAGAGAAAAATATATTGAATTTGGTGGCCCTAATGGTGGAGATGGTGGGAAAGGTGGAAATGTATCGATAGAATGTGTCGATGGCCTAAATACTTTAATAGACTTTCGATTTAAACAGCACTTTAGCGCCAAGAGTGGTGAAGATGGAAAAGGAAATGAAAAAAAAGGAAGTAATGGTGAGGATATAATTCTGAGAGTACCAAGAGGTACAATTATTCTTGAAGAGGATAATCAAACTGTTATCGCAGATTTAAAAGAAGTAGGCCAAAAATTAGTTTTACTTGAAGGTGGTAATGGAGGCTTTGGAAATAGTCATTTTAAAGGACCTAACAATCAAGCACCACGACACGCAAATCCTGGTCTAGTAGGAGAAGAAAAATGGATATGGCTAAGACTAAAGCTTATAGCCGATGTTGGATTAATAGGACTCCCTAATGCAGGAAAATCAACCTTTATCTCATCAGTAAGCTCCGCTAAGCCTAAAGTTGCTGACTATCCCTTTACAACATTAAACCCAGTACTTGGAATTGCTAGTCATAAATCTAATGAAATAACTATAGCTGATATTCCTGGTTTAATTGAAGGCGCTCATGATGGAAAAGGGCTTGGTGATAGATTTTTAGGACATGTTGAAAGGTGTAGTATTCTTATTCATTTAATAGACTGTCTTTCCGATGATCCTCATCAAGATTGGAAGACAATAAGAAATGAAATTAAATCATACTCAGGAGATTTGGCAGATAAGAA
>Ga0222718_10000168_pt1 | contig 64849 bp, 64 predicted proteins | sample C33_27DmetaG_FD_165045 | JGI IMG/M metagenome (GOLD analysis project Ga0222718, IMG submission 165045) | Estuarine water microbial communities from San Francisco Bay, California, United States - C33_27D | ecosystem: Environmental > Aquatic > Marine > Unclassified | place: USA: California... | reverse complement strand
AATTACGAAGTAATTTTGTTAGCATCATGTAGATAGTAGAGCCACAATTCGCCCGTTGCCGGGCGAATTGGTTTGTTGAGCTTCATGTGAGTTAGCATCACCACTCTGTTTGAGAAGATTGTAATAAATTACACGGAGGCGGCAGACCGTCAACCCCCTACTTCAGCATTCGCAATATCCGCGGAAGGCAGTTGATCCCAAACAGTCGAAATCACTTGCCTGTGTGTTGTATCTTTTTCACAGAGCACACATCTTTTATGCCTAAGTTAGCATTATCCTTGCAACGCACCAGTATCTGAACGCACACTGCCCATACGACAGGCGTCCTCAAGATGGGTCGAGCAGCCCCGACCAAACCATGTTGCTATGTTTTAAGCCTTGTTTTTAATTTGTCTTTCGAGAAGTGCCTTGCGCAATTTGTCTGAACCGCCTACCCTAACATTGATAATGCCATTGTAGTAATCGTCTGATTCAAGAACCCTACGATCAAACTGTTCTCTTGCCTCTATGTAACTCATTTCTGCCCTGTTCGTGCAAAAGTAAAGTATTTCTCTTGTGAAATTTTCTGGACCTAGTGCTTCAACATCAGCCTGTAGTCTATCGGATGAACCCCAATATTCCTTCCAGTCTGATTCCTTGTATCCGCGTCGCTTGTTTTTTCTGCCTTTGAGAGGTGGCTTTGTGGTTTTAAATTTGGCTAATTTCTTGCCTATGTATTTTTTGTTATTTGTTGTGTTTGTGATTAGATAAATGAAGCCTTCATATTCGTCAGGAATACTGTCAATTATTTTGCCTTCATGTGTCCAACTCGGATTCTCCATCGCTCTTACTTACTTTCGATGGTCGACCAATCTTGCCTTTTCTGGATTCTTTCCTATCCTGCCTCTTATCCTGTATTTCTTTGCGCCTTACACTTGCAAAATTACGTATCTCTGATAGCCAAAAGCGACTCTTAATCCCGGCTTCGTCACTTCCGTGATACTCAAAACGTTCCTGCCACTTAAAATAGTTTTGGAATGCTTCAATCATCTTGTCGTGAGCATCAGTGGCCATATACCTATTGGACTATTTCAACATCGTTTGAATATGAAGTAAATCCGTTCTCCTTAATTACTTTTAGCACGTGATTAACACGCCCTGCAAGATCATCTCTGTGTGAAATAAGGAACACATTCTTGTTACGTTCACGTGTCATTTTCTTAAGAATACCAATAGAACTTTCAACACCCGCACTGTCCATACCGCTGTCTACAAGTTCATCAATGAATAGCAAATTAATGCTGTGATATAACGATTCCCATACATCACGGAATGCCCAACTTAAACTTAAAATGAGCCTATTTCGTTCTCCTCTACTGAGGTTGTCAAAGTCTAAGTCCTGTCCTAGTTGTGTAATGACCACCGTTAAATCGTTCTGAAATTCAACAATGTGTGGTAATCCTACCTTGGCAAGATAGTATGTCAGTCGTTGATTTAGATATGCTAGATTCTGTTCAATGATCTTCTTGCGGACGAATGAATCCTTGTTTGTAAGCAGTTTGTATAGGAAATCCTGATGATCCTTGACCTTTGTAAGTTCATTCAATGTATCAAAACTAACTTCCTGTAGTGCAGTTTCCTTAAGGTCCTGTATCTGTTCAAGATACGGATTTTCCTCTGCACGTTTGTTATCTAATTCCTTCTGCAAACTCTCAACGGTATTCCTGTGGTTGTATGCTTCTTCCACACTATCATACTGCGTTACTGGGCATTGCTCTAGTTCTCCAACGTCACTTACAACTTTTGCGTGTTCCGCATATTGTGTTTCGTTGGTTAGCAGTTGTAGTGCCGCTTCCTTCTTTTGTTCTTCCTTGTCCTTTAGAATTTGTTCTTGTGTTCCATCGTGAATTTCCTGTCCGCAGGCATAGCACTTGTGTTCCTTAAGATCAGTCAGTTCCTTGTCCAACTTGGCAATTGTTTTTTCCTGTCTTTCGTTATCAGCAGTGATACTTGCCATCCAACGCTGTGCTTCTTCCAGTTTTCTTTTCTTGTCGTTGAAAGTTTCCCAACACTTGTGTGCTTCAATTTCTGCTTCAATGTCAATCTTTTCTAATACAGCAATGCTCTGTTCTAATTCCTTAACGGATTGCTGTTTGCTATCCTCCCACATTCGCTGTTTGCGTTCTAGGCTTTCGATGTTCTGTTCGATTCTTTCGTTACTTGCCTTGATGGTTTCAATTTTTGTATTTTCTGTTGTGATGTCATCTCTATTCTGTCGCATCTTTTCCTTAAGATTGTCTGCTTTTTCAGAAAGTAGAGTTATTCCTAGCAACTGCTCAATAATCATTCTCTGATCATTGTTTTTCATTGATAGGAAGGGTTCAGTATAAGTGTTCAATGCAAGAATGTGTTTGAACATGTCATGGCTCATACCAAACAGTGCTTCAATATCTTTCTGCGTTTCTCTGCTATCGCCCTGTGCTTCGTCAGTATCAGTTGGTTCCTGTTCGGTTCCATTCACTGTAAACTTAAGAATGTTGGGCTTTCTACCTCTATGAATGCTGTATTGCACTCCATCCTTTTCAAAGTCAATGGTAACCAGCATGCCCTTGCCGTTAATCTTGTTAATAAGATTATCTCTCTTGATATTTGTAAGGGCATTACCGTAAATTGCGTAACTGAGTGCGTTGACGATAGTTGTTTTACCAGTGCCGTTTCTGGAACCACTATCATCACCGCCCAAGTCAAGGTTTTCACCTAAGACAAGAGTTAGTTCGCCCTTGTCAAAGTCAATTGCTTGGGTCTGATTGCCCACACTCATAAAGTTTTTAACCGTGATGTTTTTAATTTTTATCATAGGTCCGAATAAATCTCCGATAACATACGCTTGTCATATGTTTCACTGTCCAGTTGTTCAATCTGATTCATTACAATTGTATCAACACTTTCAAATGAAAGGTCAATAGGATCAATGTTGCTTTCCACTTCTACTTTTTCCGGAATCAACATTAGTTCACGCAACTTAAATTGAGGAATAAACTGTTCCTTGATGAAGTTTGCTTCTTCAAACGTAATCTGCACATCAATTGTTACTCGGGCATGCATGTTTTCCTTTAGATGTTCTTCAGGTTTATCAAGTAGTTGACTTAATTTAAATGTTCTAAACACAGGTTGATTAGGCCAAGTCTTATATTCAGGCTTGCCACCCCAATCTAAAAACATCATCCCACGTTCGTCATCCCATGCGTCTGCATAGTTGTGTGGAAATGCATTACCAATATAGGTTACATTGCCTTTGGTCTGCCGCTTGTGGAAGTGTCCACTGAACACATACTCCTGATTGACAAAGTGATCCGGTTGTAGTTCTCCGTGATCGGGCATTTCTACCATTGCATTCATTTTAAAGTATGGCAGTTCAAAGTGACCAAATACATATCTGCTTTTAATATCCTTAACGGTCTTCCACTCCTCGCCTACTAACCACGGAAGCAGTGTTACTTCACCTTCCGTAAACAATTCAGTAATGGGAACGATGTTAGGAAACAATCGCATAAATTCAATTGAGTTAATCTCACGCTTGTCCTTGTAGAACAAATCATGGTTACCAACCATGAAGTAGGTTTTCTCAAATGTTTCGTTAAGTCTTTCTAGATTAGAAACTGTGTAGTTCATCGTGCTGACGTCTGTGGTCGCACGGTTGTGGTGCCAGTCTCCTAAAAAGATACAGGTCTCAGCACCAGCGGCTTTTGCTTCTTCGCAAAACCATTTAACAAAATCTTCACAATCAACGTTGTGTGTCCTACTTCCACTCTTCATTCCAAAGTGGATATCTGTGAAGCAGGCTGCTTTCTTAAATAACGGCATTCTTTACTCCTTACTATATTGTAACGGAAAATTGTCTAAAAGTCAAGAGTCTTTTTTCTTATTATCGCGCGGAACTTGGGCTCCATTGTTTCGGCCTTGTTCTTGACGTGTCCAACTTGGATTCATTCCATTCATTTCGAGTATATCATCTCTAATGTTTTGGTTGCGTTTTTCGATGTTAATGATTCTAACAAATGAATTGGTTACTGCCGCTGTGTAGTAAGCAAACGGATTGTTTGATTTGGATTCATCAAACTGCAAACCAATTTGTGCTAATTGCAGTATGGCTTGCCCTTTCATTTCATCATTATAGGTATATCCTCTAACGTTACCACGTGTTGCATATCGATCACACAATTTCATCCACATACGAGCAAGATCGTTAGTAGCCTTTCCGCATTTACCGTCAAAGTAACCGTTTTCCATTCCGCCTACCCAATGACTTTTACCAACACAAATTAAATTGTCCTTTTCATCAAACTTCCAATGTTGGAATGGAGGAAAGTTAACCTTAGTATGGTGATCTGCAACTGTCTTTTTAGTTTTCTTTCTTGTTAGGTCTTCTGGAATGTGTTCAAATGTCATGATACGAAAGATTAAATCCTGTTTTTCCATCTTTCTGTAATCTATGTCAAATTGTTTTGCCGGAATCTTTTTGCCAGCCGCTTCAACAGCAGCAGCATGTGCTTCTTTAGATAGCCTAGCAGCACGATTTCTTTTTGCTTCTGCAATGGTTCTTATGTTAATTTTTTCAAGACTTGGCAGTATTACATCATATTGGTGATGATCAGCGTCTACATAGGAGCAAAATGTATTTTTACTGCGATGTATTTCTGCCAATAGGTCTTTATTTGTAAGATATTTGATTTTTTGCATAGTTATGATAGTTCTCCTAATATTTATTATAATAGCACATAATGATAGAAATAAATAGAGTAAAGATAAGGAAATATTACCAAAATGTCAAAACTATCGATTAATCCGCAGTCACAACTGGTGCAGAAAGTCAATGCAGGAATCAGCGAGGCAATTGCCGCTGCTGAACAGGCACAGCCAAAGATAGGAAATGCACTTGCCAAGGCTAAACTAGATTTAAAGTCTGCACAACTAAGCGGAGATTTAGGAAGCGGATTAAACCAAGCATCGTCATTGGCATCAACCTTTAATGATCAAATTCAAACAGGAATGGGAAACTTTACCAAGGTGGTTGACAGTCCTGTAGGATCAAGCAATTTAGGCTCACTCAGCGAAAATGTAGGTAGTTTTGGTAAACTAGGAGACACTATCGGAGGAGCAATAACAGGCGCCGGAAATGAAATTGGAGGACTACTAAGCAAAGTTGCCGGCGGCGACCTTGCAGGTGGTCTACAAAATTTAGCAGGTGGGATATCAAAGGGTGCAGGAGCACTTAATGATTTATTAAGTTTAAGGCGAGCAGAAAATTTACCCAAGAACGGAGAATTATTTCAGCAGTCGGGAGAAGGCTTGCAGGTCATCCCGCAGCTCAACGATGATTGGCGTGTTAGGATTAGTTGCGACTGGAGTCAGTTTAAAGACAACCCCTTGTTTGCACCGCTTGATGACGACGGAACAAAGGGAGTTGTATTTCCTATACTTCCTAGCATTACATATAGCACCAAGGCAAACTATACACAGATTGATCCAGTTCATAATAACTATCCTTTCCAAGCCTACAAGAATTCACAGGTTGATGAAATTAATATACAGGGAACGTTTATTGCTGAAAATGAATTGCAAGCAGCCTATTGGATTAGCGCAGTTACATTTTTTAAAACAATGACAAAAATGTTTTTCGGACAGGGTGCAAACGCAGGAGCACCACCGCCGGTGTGTCAACTTAATGGATATGGAGCGAGTGTATTTGACAATGTTCCTGTAGTTGTAAAGTCATTTAGTCTAGATTTACCCAATGATGTCAACTATATAAGATGTAATGCTTACGGAACAAAAACTTGGGTTCCAATTACAAGTTCAATTACTATAAATGTTCAACCAGTTTACAATAGAAGAAACCTAAGATCGTTTAGTTTAACAGAATATGCTAAAGGAACATTAAGAACACCTTCGGGCAGAGGATACTTATAATATGGCAGTTTACAGTCAATCGTCACCATACGTTAATACAAAACAGAATAATCTTTATCTGGAAACACTGACCATACGTCCTGTTCCGGCTGAAGATGATGATTATCTTTATACTATTGAAAATCAGTATAGAAACAGACCAGATCTACTTGCATACGATTTATACGGTGATCCTAAATTATGGTGGGTATTTGTTCAGAGAAATATGGAAATAATTAAAGATCCAATATATGATTTCGAACCAGGAATAAAAATTTATATTCCTAAGGAAACAAATCTTAGAAAATTCTTAGGAGTATAAGGTGGCTGCTGAATTTACAGAACGCAGACTAATAGAAACCGCATCCGGCCGCCTGGATACAAGAAGACGAAATATCGACAAGACGCAGCCTTATGTTGACATTCAAAAAAACGGCAAGACTGTAAGAGTATATGGAACACAGGAACAGTTAGATAGATACCAAAATAAAAAACCTGACGGAACGCAGAAGCAGACTGTTGCAACAGATACATCTGTTCAGAAAAATATAGCAGTTAGCACCGGAAAGAAAGAAGGTGCCGTTACTAAGATAGACAAAGAAGGCAAAAGTGAAATTGTTCCAGATAGTCAAGAATCTATGTCCGGCACGACAGGATATAATCTTACAAATATTGTAAGAAATCCTTTAGAAAATTTTGCTTCTTATTCGCCGCTGTGGACAATGGCTGTGCTAACTCCTAAGCAGTTTAATAACCCTAACGAATATAGAAATGCAGATGGTCTGAGCTTTGCACAACAAAGTTATGATATTAAAACTTCCTTTGTTGACGACGATGGCGGATTCGAAGGAACTAAATCCACAAACCTATCTTCGAGCATTATTTTTTCTTCCGCTGGCAGAGATTTTATTAAGGATGGAAAATCATCAAGGGTAGGAACAGCATTCGGAACCCCAGAATATTTTATTGATAATTTTGAGATGGTATCAATGATTGCTGCTAATCCAAAGACCGGTAACCAAAATGCTTTTAGTTTTAATTTTGAAATTAGAGAACCGTTTTCGATGGGGCTATTCTTACAGAGCATGCAGGTTGCAGCAATTAAGGCAGGTTACGTAAATTATTTAGATTCACCTTTTCTTCTTAAACTAGATATTGCTGGGTTTGATGAGGATGGCACTTCTAGAAAATCAATTAAGCCAAAGTATTTTGTAATTAAATTAAAAAAAGTTACCTTTAATGTTGACGAATCAGGAAGCACGTATAGTGTTGAAGCATACCCATTTAACCATCAAGGATATGCTGATACAGTAGACACTTTATGGACTGATATTAATATTCAAGCAACTACTGATACAATAGCAGATCCTACACTAGGACCTGACGAAAAAGGATCAGTTAGAGATGTTTTAGCAACAGGTAGAAAAAGTTTAGTAGCACTTCTTAATCAAAACGAAGCACAGTTGGTTAAGGAAGGAAAATATAAGATTAAGGATGTTTATGAAATACATTTTCCTCCAACTGCTAACACTAGAATTACTAATCAAACTTCCAATACACAAGAGGATGCTGGAGCAACAGCATCGCCTGACGGCAGCGGTAAAAAGAGTGTTGGCGGCACCGATGTGGAGTCTACAACAAATAAGAACATAGGAAACAATTCTATTGCAAGATCAGATTTTGGTTTCGATGTAGGTGAAGGCGGCAACTTTCCTTTTAAGGATGACAAGGATGTTCAGGATAAAAAAACAGGTCGTGTTATAAGAGGAAAAATGCAAATAGATGAAAAGACAAGAACTTTTCATTTTACACAAAAGCAAAAACTAACGGATATAATAACGCAGGTAATTTTAAGTTCGACATTTGCTAAGGAAGCAACCCAGAAAGCAACAAAATCAGACGGTATGATTGATTGGTTTAAGATAGATGTCCAAGTTGAATTTTTAGATTACGATGATGTTGTAGGTGACTTTGCAAAAAAATACATTTATAGAGTAGTTCCGTTTAAAGTGCATTCGAGTATTTTTGGAAATCCTAGTTCTATCCCGGTAGGAATAACAGAACTAGAAAAAACTATTGTCAAGAGATATGATTATATCTATACAGGACAAAATGTTGATGTTTTAAATTTTGAAATTAAAATTGATTATTTGTTTTATACAGGATCAGCCCCAACTACAGAAAGCAAGACAAAAAACGAACAAAATCAAAATAATAAAGGAACCAAGGAAAAACCAGCAGATGTTGTAAAAACAGGCCAGGGTAACGAGAAAAAAGCACAAACGGCTAATCTTGGTAAATCTAAAATTAAGAAAAACCCAAATCAGTTTAGCCTTATGAAGGGTGGGCCGGGTTCAACTAATGTTGCACAGAAAGTTGCAGAAAGTTTTCAAGATGCATTTGTTAATACATCATCTTCGGATCTAATTAAACTAGATTTAGAAATAATGGGAGATACTTATTGGTTGGTTGATAGCGGGTTATCGAATTATTTTGCCTCATCATCCGATCAGAGTCCGTTACTTACGGAAGACGGAACTGCAAACTATGAAGGACAGGATGTTTACGTTTTTATAACATTTAGAACACCTGCAGATATAAATGAAAGAACAGGTAACTTTGAATTTTCTAACAAGGATAAAATAAGTCCCTTTAGCGGAATTTATAGAGTTTGGAAGTGTGCCAGCAAGTTCGAAAGCGGAACATTTAAGCAGACACTATCGTGTATTAGAATACAATCACAGCCCGGAGACTTCGATGGTGAAAAGGTTAATACTGATAAGAAAACTAATAAGACAGTTGAAATTGTTGGCCAAGGAAAGCCAAAGAGTAATCCTAGTGAATCTCTTGCTACTCCCAATGCCTTTGACGAAGTAGGAGGACCTTAATAAATGGCCATACAAAGAAGAACACCTAGAAAAGAATCAATCGGAATAGATTTAGGATCCGGAGTCTATCTTGCGAGCGTTGTAAGTGTAATGGATTCTACCTTTAATGGTAGGCTCAGAGTTACACTATTAAAAGATCAAGGTAATGACGTTGGTGCAGACAATCAAACTTATGTTGTAAACTACGCTTCGCCGTTCTTTGGATACACTCCATTTGAAGCAATGGGGAAAAATAATACTGATTTTAACGATACCCAAAAGTCTTATGGTATGTGGTTTGTCCCACCAGACGTTGGTGTTACAGTTATGTGTGTGTTTGTTGACGGCGACCCTGGAGAGGGTTATTGGTTTGCTTGTTTACCACCATCTTTTTCCAACCAAATGGTTCCTGGTATTGCTGGAACCACGCAGGTAGATTTAACCGATGAAGATAAGAAAAAATTTAATACCAAATCTCCTCTTCCTACTGGAGAAATAAACAAAAGAAGAAATTCTGATGATTCTGAAAAGGACGCAGAAAAAATTAAAAAACCAGTTCACCCAATAGCAGATAAATTTTTAGAACAAGGAACGCTAGAGGACGATGTGAGAGGTGTAATAACATCTACATCGCGTAGACAAACACCTAATTCGGTGTTTGGAATTTCAACACCAGGACCTCTTGATTGGAGAGATGGATCTAAGAGAATGACTTTAGGTCCCACACAAAACCAATCAGAAACGGCCGTTCCAGTTAGCAGATTAGGCGGAACACAATTTGTTATCGATGACGGCGATGATCGATATGTTCGAGACACCAGTGCATCTACCGGACCAGTAAAGTATATTGATGTCATTGAAGGCAGAGATGCTGCAACGGGAGAACAAACTAATTCAAAAGGCCAGCCGGATGTTCCTTACAACGAACACACAAGAATACGAACCAGAACAGGGCATCAAATACTGATGCACAATTCCGAGGATTTAATTTACATAGGCAATGCCAAAGGAACGGCATGGGTTGAATTAACTTCTAATGGTAAGATAGATATCTATGCCGCTGACAGCATTAGTATTCATACTGAAACAGATTTAAACATTAAGGCTGATAGAGATATCAACATGGAAGCAGGTCGAAATATAAACATGAAGGCAACTGCTGAGTATCAATCTAAGTCTGTGTTGCATCGAAGAGATGCTGACGGTAATCCTATTCCTAAAATACAGGATGAGCTAGAATACGAAGCAGGCAGAATACAAATTGAAAGCGCATTTAATTTTAATTTACTAATAGGAGCCAACGGTAAGATAGAAACTAGAACATATGAAAACGCCGAAGGAGTCCAAGTTCCTGGTGATCTCGATATAGATATTATTGGAAACACGAGAATAGAACAGGCAATTAATCTTGATATTAAAACAGGACAGCGAACTAGTTTAACTGCTGGAGCAAATACAGAAATATTAAGCACAGGTCAACACATCGAAACAGCAGAACAAATACACATGAACGGTCCACAAGCCAGAACAGCAGACTCTGCTAAGAGTATTGCTAATCTAATTACTCATGTTAATCTATATAATGACTATAGTAAGGAATGGGCGTCAACAAAATATGCCGATGGGGAAATTCAATCCATCATGCGGAGAGTTCCTATGCACGAACCGTGGGCATTGCATGAGAATACTTCTCCTGCACTACAAACCCCAGAATTTACCGACAGGGAACTAGGAGACAAATAATATGAAAAAGATATACAATCAAAAATCTGTGGCAGTTAACAAAGCATCTGTTGGCGACAGCGGCAATGGTGCATTCACATACAAAGGATTTAACTCTAAGAATAAGCAGAATGGGTTTAAATTATATGATATTGATCTAGTCAAGCAGGACATTATCAATCATTTTTATATCAGAAAGGGCGAAAAGTTAGAAAATCCTCAATTTGGAACAATAATATGGGATATGATTTTTGAACAGTTTACTGAAGAAACAAAGACCATGATAGCAAAGGATGTTGAAACAGTCATTAATTATGATCCTAGAATTGCTGTCCAAGCAGTATCGGTAGATAGCACTGAACAAGGAATGAGAATTGAAGCAGAGGTTGTTTATATCCCGTTCAATATTACCGAGAGAATGACCTTTAATTTTGATAGAAACAATTCGGTAATAAACTGAGCAGTTTATTAGTTGTGCTAAATATTACAATAGGAAACGCATAAATGAGCACTACATCAAGACAGAATAATTTAATACTGAACGAAGACTGGAAACGCATCTATCAGACGTTTAAGAATGCAGATTTTAAGTCCTACGACTTTGAAAACATTCGCAGAGTAATTATAACGTATCTGAGAGAAAATTATCCAGAAGATTTTAACGACTATATTGAAAGTTCAGAATATCTTGCCTTGATTGATGCAATATCATTTTTGGGACAGAGTTTAAGTTTCCGACTTGATCTCGCTTCGAGAGAAAACTTTATTGAATTAGCAGAAAGAAAAGAAAGTATTCTTAGAATTGCTAGAATGCTTGGGTATAACGCTAAAAGAAATATAAGTTCAAGCGGGCTCTTAAAATTCAATTCAATATCAACTACAGAAAGTATTGTTGATAGTAATGGTAGAGATCTTTCACAACAAACAGTAAGATGGAATGATCCTACAAATACTAATTGGGCAGAACAGTTTATCCTAATTCTAAATGCAGCAATGGCAGATAATACAGAATTTGGAAGAAGCCAAGGCACTGATACGATACAAAGCATTCCAACTGAACAGTATAGATTTAGAACAACATCTACAGATGTTCCTCTGTTTACCTTTACAAAATCAGTTGCTGGCCGAAACATGGCATTTGAGTTGGTTAGCACAAGTTTTAAAGATGCCGAAGAAATTTATGAAGAAGCACCTGTTCCTGGTAATCAACTAGGATTTGTTTATAGGCAGGATGGAAAAGGACCAGGTAGTGCAAATACTGGGTTTTACCTAATGTTCAAACAGGGTAGTTTAGAACTTGCTGACTTTACAATTAACACTCCAACAACCAATGAATCAGTTTCAGTAGAAAGTAGTAACATCAATAATAACGACATCTGGTTGTTTTCATTAAACAGTTCAGGAGGTCAAACTACTGAATGGACCAAGGTAAGCAATCTTGTAGGAAATAATATTGCATATAATTCTATTGTTGGAAATGTCAAAGACATATATTCAGTTTCCACACAACAAAATGATAAGGTTAATTTATTATTTGCAGACGGAATATATGGAAATCTTCCACAGGGAAGTTTTAGAACCTACTACAGGGTTAGCAATGGATTAGAGTATTCAATCGCTCCAACGGAGATGAGAGGTATCGCTATCGATGTAAATTATCTTAATAGTGCCGGCATAGCACATACATTGACAATTAATTTAGGTTTACAGTATACAGTTAATAATGCTGCTACAACGGAAAGTTCTGATAACATTAGACAAAATGCACCTGCACTTTATTATACACAAAACAGAATGATTACTGGTGAAGATTATAATCTTGCACCGTTAGCAAGTTCACAAAATATTCTTAAAGTAAAAGCAGTCAATAGAACTTCAAGTGGTATTAGTAGGAATTTTGATATTATAGATGCCAGCGGAAAATACAGTGCAGTAAATGTATTTGGAGATGACGGATATATTTACAAACAAGAAGACGAAAGAATTTTAAGTTTTAAATTTACAGACAAGACAGATATTATTAATTTTATTAGAAGCAGCATTGAAGGAATATTTTCTAATTCTGATTTATATAATTTTTATATTACTAAATTTGAAAGAGTTCTGTTTAGTGAAACTACAACAGTATGGGAAGCGATTACTAATGATGTGAATATAGGAACTGGATATTTTAAAAATACTGTTGATAGTGCGTTGTTAAAAGTTGGTTCGTATGCTACAAATACATTAAAATATCTAACAGTAGGTGCAAATATTAAATTTACTGCCCCACAAGGATACTCATTTAAGAAAGGTGAATTAGTTTTAACCGATAGTGCGGATATTGAACAAACAGATTATATCTGGACAAGGGTAGTTAGTGTAGTAGGCGACGGAACTAATGCTGGAAGAGGTGTTTTAGACACAGGTTTAGGACCAATTACTTTTAATGATAATATTCCTAACGGAGCCATTGCAACTAGTATTGTTCCAAGATTTGTAAATGATTTAAGCACTGCACTAGAAACAGAAATGGTTAATTTGTTGTTTGCTGGAGTGAATTTTGGTTTGCGTTATGATACAAATGCAGGTGAGTGGAAAATAATACAAACACAAAATCTTGATATAACAAATAGTTTTAGCCTTGGTAAGGCAGGCGATACATCAAACGAAAATCTTGACAGTTCTTGGCTTCTTAGTTTTGTAAAAGACAACGACCAATATAATGTAAGAATTAGAGTTATGAATTACATATTCGGTAGTGTTTCGCAAAATAGATTTTATTTCGATAAAAATGAAAAGGCATTTAATAATATTACCGGACAATTAGTTAAGGACAAGGTTAAAGTTTTAAACATTAACCCGTCAACAACTGGTGCTGAAAGTCTAAAAAGAGATTACGCATTTGAAATTTCAGACACAATACAATTTGACGATGGGTATGAAAGCACTAAAGAAATAAAATTATCGTTTAGTGATTCAGACGACGACGGAGTAATTGATGATCCTGACTCATTTATTAAAGTAGTAGGCGCTGATATAGAAAAAAATTATTTGTTCTTTGAAAAAACAACAGATGCCTATGGGTCTACAATTTATAATCTTTTTGATAATTCTAATGATACCATCATACTAAGAGAAAAAGAAACGCTAGTAAATGTAAATGATTTTGATGACGGCCAATTAATTTATTTTAGTGATATTAATGAAGATAGAGTAAAAAGAGTTGATAAAACAACCAATACACTAATACTAGAAAGTAAGTATAAGGCGAATATAGGTAGACGAAATATTAAATTTCAGTATACACATGCTGCTAGTGAAGATAGAAGAATTGATCCAAGTGTTACCAATATTATTGATCTATATTTGCTAACAAAAAATTATGATACCCAATTTAGGAACTACCTGGTAGGTGCAATAAGTCAGCCAGAAGCCCCAACTACTGATAGTCTAAGAATTGATTATGGATCTACATTGAATACTATTAAATCAATTAGTGACGAAATTGTATATCATCCTGTAAAATATAAAGTATTATTTGGCAGCACAGCAGCAGATAATGTTCAAGCACAATTTAAGGTGGTTAAAAATCCTAATAAATCAATTAACGATAATAATTTAAAAGTTAGAATTGTAACAGCAATTAATGAATTTTTTAATATCAACAATTGGGACTTTGGAGATAGATTTTACCTAAGTGAATTAACAACATATGTTATTAATTCTGTGTCTCCAGATGTTTCAAACTTTGTTATACTACCGAGACAACAAAGCCAGGCGTTTGGAAGCCTGTTTGAAATACAAAGTAAACCAGATGAAATTTTTGTAAGCGGAGCAACGGTTGATGATATTGAAATAGTGTCAAGTATTACCTCTGCCGAAATTAGATCTAGTTCAAATTCAGTGGCGAGTAATACATAATGGCAGATAAGAAATATCCCAAAAGCGAACTTCCTATTAGAAAGTCGATAGATCTTTTACCTAATACATTTAGAACAGAAGTTAACGATAAGTTTCTTTCAGGTGCGCTTGATCCCTTAATACAACCAGGAGCACTTGATAAATTATCTGGATTTATTGGTAGACGATTTGGTAAGACTTTTAAAGGCACCGATGTTTATCTTGATACTGATCAAACACTAAGAAGTCGATATCAGTTAGAGCCGGGTGTAACTGTAGAAAAAGATCAAAAATTAGAAAAATTTTATGACTATCTAGATTTTAAAAATATCCTTAAGTTTTTTGGTAACGATATTGATAGAGATGACAATATTACATACCAAGAACACTATAGTTGGAATCCTCCTATTGATTGGGACAAGTTTATAAATTATAGCGAATACTACTGGGCTCCTGCTGGACCACCGCCAATTTCAATCCAAGGGCAAGCACAAACAATTCGATCAACTTATAAGGTCAATCAAGGAATTGGGTCGTCTTGGGTGTTTACTCCGGATGGACAAACAAACAATCCTACAATAACTTTGTATAGAGGACAAACTTATAAGTTTGATATTAATTCTCCGGGTGAATCATTCACTCTAAGAACTAACTATGATACTGGATCTTTAAATTACGATCCCTTAAAAACTTATTTTCCAGGCGACCTTGCAGTTACAGACGGAAAACTTTGGAGAGCAAAAGTTGAAATATCACCAGGAGATGGCAGCAGTATTGATATTGATAGTCAAGACTGGGAATTATTAGACAGCTCTGCTTCTCTAGAATCTTTAGTTTATAATACTGGAGTAGACAACAATGCTATAGAAACAGGAACACTTACTTTTGAAGTTCCAAGAAACGCTCCTGATGTAATTTATTATCAAAGCGGAACCGATCCTAATAGGCTAGGAAGATTTATAATTGCTGATATTGATAGTAATACTTTTATAGATATAGAAAAAGAAATTATAGGTAAGAAGTATTATACAAGTGCAAACAATGTAGAATTATCAAACGGATTAGTCGTTGAATTTAGAGGGCAGGTGCAACCAGAAAAATATGCTTCTGACACATGGTTAGTTGAAGGCGTTGGAAAAGAAATTTCTTTAAAGAGATTCACTGATCTTGTTCCTCCTGTAATATCTTCGGATACACCCGAAATTTTATTTGATAACCAAGGGTTTGACACACTACCGTTTGACGATGCAAGTCAATATCCGTCAAGCAAGGATTACATTACAATTAATAGGATAAGTGCAGATTCAAACCCGTGGAGTAGATACAACAGATGGTTCCATAAATCTGTCTTGGAATATTCTTACAAATTTAGAAATAGTGATTTTGACGCTCCGGAAGTTTCTAGAGCAAAAAGACCTATTATCGAATTTCATCCAGGAATACAACTTTATGAACATGGGTCCATAGCAAAAGAGACAGTAGATTATATCGACGATTATACTACTGATGTGTTTTCTACAATTGAAGGAAGCGCAGGATACAGCATTGATGGACAGTCTTTATTCCAGGGTGCTAGAATATTAGTTACGGCAGATACAGATAGTCTTGCTAATAATAAAATCTATGAAGTTAATTTTATTACCCATAATGGAAGTAGGCAAATTAATCTAAAAGAAACTAGTGATACCAACTCCAATATAAATGAATGTGTTCTTATTAGAAGAGGAACAGTAAATGCTGGTAAGATGTTTTTCTTTAACGGAACAGAGTGGAAGAAGAGTCAGGATAAGAATTCAATAAATCAAGCACCGTTGTTTGATCTATTCGATGATGAAGGAATAAGTCTTTCAGATCAAGATTCGTATCCGGTAAGCACCTTTGATGGAACTAAAATAATCAGTTATAAGCACGGATCAGGATTAACTGATACTGAACTAGGATTTCCTTTATCATATCTAAATATTGATAATGTTGGTGATATACTCTTTGATTATAATTTTGATGCTGATAATTTTAATTACACAGAAACCCAAGTAAGATATACAAAAAATCTTAATACTTGTTATTTTAAAATAAATGGATCTCTTGATAACGGTTGGACCATAACAAAAAAAGATTATCTACAACCGATTATTGATACTACTACTATAGAAGAAGAAACAAATGCCTTTATTCTTGATACAGTTATTTGGAACAATCTTACTCCTAATGCAAAAATTATTTTATATTTAAACGGTAATCTCTTAAAAGATCCATACACTAGAAGCGAAGGAACATTTACCTTTAGTCGAACGTTTGCTGAAAAAGATATTATAACAATTAAAATAGTTGATGATATTGAACCAGAATCGGGATATTACGAAATACCAGTCGGTATAGAAAAAAATCCTTTAAACCAGCAAATACAAACTTTTACACTTGGACAAGCAACTGATCACATTAGAACTTCTTTAGAATTTGATGAAAGGTTTAATGGAATATTACCCGGGTCAAATAATCTTAGAGACATTTCGGATTTCCAGCAAAATGCAAAAAGATTTTTAAAGCACAGTGGAATTGCTGCTTCTGCAATTTCTTTACTTTGTGATAAGGACATAAACTTAATTAAATCTCTACAGTTTGCTAAAAAACAATATTCGACCTTTAAAGAAAACTTTATTAAAAAGTCGACAGAACTAGAGTTTACTTCAGATGTTATTGCAGATCAAGTAGATCAAATTATTGAAAGCCTAACAAAAACAAAAACTATTAATAGTCCTTTTGCTGATTCCGATATGATCGGAACAGGTGCTTATAACTCTACTGAATATGTAGTTGAAGATGCAGGAATTAAAACTTTTAGTCTTAATGAAAAGTTTGATCTAGACACACTCAGCAGAAAAGCAGTTTATGTTTACTTGAATAATTTACAGTTATTACATAAAAAAGACTACGAGTTTAATTCTGCATTTGGATTTATGACCTTGCTAACAGAACTATCGGTAGGTGATAAAATTGAAATACGAGAATATATATCCACAGCATACAGTCATATAGCACCAACACCAACTTCGATTGGATTATACAAAAAATATACTCCGATGAAATTCCTTGATGATACTTACAGAGAATCTCAAAATGTTATTCAAGGACACGACGGAAGTATTACATTATCCTATGACGATTTTAGAGACGATTTATTATTAGAACTAGAATATAGAATTTATAATAATATTAAACAAGAATATGATCCTAAAGTTTTTGATATTGATAATAATCTTGGCGGTTATTACGGAAATGCATTATTTTCTAAAAATGATTTTGATAGAGTAGCAAATCAAGAATTTTTAAAATGGGTGTCAAATACTAATTTATCTTATACCACAAACGATTTCTTTAAAGAAAACGAAACGTTTACCTATACCTATTCTAACATGACGGACCCCACCAAGACCCAGAATATTCCCGGATGGTGGAGAGGTGTATACAAATATTTCTACGACACAGATAGACCGCATCGTTGTCCGTGGGAGTGTTTAGGGTTCTCAGAAAAACCAACATGGTGGGACGACGAATACGGCCCAGCACCGTATACTAGTGGTAACTTAATCCTTTGGGAAGATATTAGAGATGGTATTATTAGACAGGGCGATAGAGCAGGAACATATCCAAGGTATGCAAGAACATCGATTATTTCTCATATTCCTGTGAATGCCGATGGCGAACTATTAAGTCCTCTCGATAGCGGTGTTGCAACAAACTTTACTTTAGTTAATAATAAAGGTAGTTTTGTTTTAGGAGATGTTTCACCGACTGAATATGCTTACAGATCTAGTAGCGAATTTCCATTTGTTATTATGATAGGGTTATCGTTATTAAGACCTTATGAATTTATTATTACTAATTTTGATAGATCAAAGACCAAAAGAAATGCAGTTAACCAAATTGTAAGTTCAGCAACAAATACGTTCCTTACAGTGAATGAAATTACAATTCCTAACCCAGGCGAAACACAGTCTTCAGGGCTGAGCGCATATGTTACAAGTTATTTGAAGAGTCAAGGAAATCCTATAACGGTTGGGCAGGACATACTCTCCAATCTAAACGTAAGATTATCTTCAAGACTTAGCGGGTTTGTTGATAAGTCACAGCAAAAATATTTGCTAGATAGCAAGAGTCCACAGTCTGCGTCATCAAGCATATTTGTTCCGCCAGAAAACTACAATATTGTTTTTAATGTAAGTTCACCTATTGATAGTGTAACCTACAGCGGAGTAATTTTAGAAAAGACACAAGGCGGCTGGATTGTTAACGGATATGACGATATAAATCCGTATTTTAATTATTATGCTTCGGTAGCCAATCAAAAGGATCCAGTTCTTTCAGTCGGCGGCGTTAGTGCAACTTTTGTTGTTTGGTCAACAGGACAAAAATATAATAATGGCGCAATTGTTGAATACAGAAATATGTATTACAGAGCTAAGGAAACGCATACTAGCATTGATGAATTTGAAGAGTCTCGATGGACTAAACTTCCAGAACTACCAACAATAGGAAGTGTCACGGCACAACGCAGAAGAAATTTCAATAAGTTTAGATTGCAACAATTAAGTTATGGAACTACACTAAAATTAGTCCAAGACGTTGTAGATTTTCTTTTAGGGTATGAAGAATACCTAAAGAGCCAAGGATTGATTTTTGAAAACTACAACAATGACAATCAGGTAACGCAGGACTTTACTACAGCGTGTAAAGAGTTTATGTTCTGGTCAAGACACAATTGGTCAATCGGAAGTTTGATTACACTAAGCCCCGGAGCAGAAAAATTAAAAATTACTATTCCAGTTGGTGTTGCAGATAATTTGTTTGATAGTTTTTATGAATATAATATTTTAACAGATACAGGTGAACCAATTCAGCCGGCTAACGTTGATGTAATCAGAGATTTTCAATCTTTTGAAATATCAACAACAAACACAACTAAAGGAATATATTATCTTAAAGTTAACTATGTTTTAAAAGAGCATGTAACAATTTTCTCTGATAGAACAGTTTTTAACGATGTAATATTTGATAAGCCAACGGGATATAGACAGGAAAGAATAAAGGTTCAAGGATTTAGAACTGTTGATTGGGACGGCGATTATACTTCGCCTGGATTCATATTTGATAATGTTAATATTGAATCTTGGGAACCTTACAATGATTATAGATTAGGCGATATTATAAATTATCAAGGCGTAAACTATACCAGTAAAGATAATCATACTAGTGGTGAATTTTTTAATGCACAAAATTGGACCAGACTAGATTCAACTCCTACAAAAAGTTTAATTCCTAACTATGATTATAGAATTAATCAAATAGAAGATTACTTTGATGTTGATAGTGAAGGGTTAGCAGCCAGCCAGAGAGATCTTGCAAGGCACACAATAGGATATCAAACTAGGCAGTATCTACAAAATCTTGCAGAAGATGAAGTTACACAGTTTAGGTTGTATCAAGGTTTCATCAGAGAAAAAGGCACCAATAATGCATTAACAAAGATATTTGACAAACTAGGAAGAACTATAGAAGAAGGTGTTACTCTAAAAGAAGAATGGGCTTTCAAACTTGCTGAGTTTGGCGGTAATGAACAATCTGATAATATTGAATTAAAGTTACAAACGGACCAGTTTGAAATTAACCCGCAACCTGTTTTAATTACTGAAACTTCGCAAGGTGATTTTATAGATAGATATTATAGGGTTGACAAGTCTGATTTTCTATATGCTCCGATACCTTATACTACAGCAATTAATACAACAACACTTAATGATATCACCAAGAGATCTGCAGGATATGTAAAAACTAATCAAGTGGAATATATCTTAAAGACTAGAGATGATATACTTGATTTAGATATAGACTTTATTGATGAAAATGATCATATATGGATTACATTTGATAAACAGTCTTGGTCAGTATTAAGGGTTAATTTTGTAAATGAGTTAGCCATAACTAATATAACCACAGACAAAAATATTGTAACAATTAAATTTGATAAAAGACATAATTTATCAATAGATGATATTATAGGATTAACTGATCTAGGAGACATAACTGGGTTTCATAAGATAACATCAGTTCAAACTTTCACAGTTACATTTGAAACAGATACACCTCCAGCAGATACCAATTTTGAACCTAGTTCATTTGCTTACCCTGTGCTGCTTACCGAAGCAAGATACTCGACTTACGATGATATGGATCCCGAACAGGTTGCATTGATGGGAAGAGGATCAAACTTATTCATAGATAAAAATTCCGATGGTAAGTGGGAAGTATTAGAAAAAAATAAACAATACAGTTCTAAGAAAATTTTAAATTTTGGTTCAAGCACACCCATTCATGCAGGTAAAAAAGTAATATATGCCGAGCAGCAAAAACAAATAATAGCATCAATAACAGGTTCGGCACTGGTTGTTTGTTATTTAGAGACACCTACTGGGTTAGATGTAAAACAGTTATTGCAACCAATTGAAGGATTTACCGCAGCGGTAACAGGCACCTTTGGCGATGAAATCGCAACTAGCCCTGATAATCAGTGGTTAGTTATAGGGTCACCGAAGGCAAGCGGAATAAGAAGTAACTTCAGAGGAGTTTTTAATTCTTTTGATTCTTATGCTGCTGGAGATATTGTTCAATATGGTGCGCAATTATGGAAGGCAGTAAGATCGGTTGTTGCCGACGGTAGCACAATTAATGTCTACACAGATGATTGGGAAGTTGTCAAAAATATACAAGCATTAGAATCGGGTTCCTCTGAAGGATATCAAGAACAAGGAATGATATCTGTCTATAGATATTCTGCTAACCAATGGAACTTAGTTGATAGTTTTGTAAGTCCTAGAGCCGATGGCGACAGATATTTTGGAAGTAAAATAGCATTAGCCAAGAATGGAAATACTTATTCAATGGCAGTTTCTGCACCCGGTGCTGCGGGCAACAAGGGAAGAGTTTACCTTTACGTATATAATGAAACAGAAGGGTGGATACTCGATCAAAATTCTAACTATAAAGGAACGTATGAGCCAGGCGGAACATTTACTTCTGAAGAAATGAAATCCGGTAGAACTTATACAATTAGTTCTAGCGGAACTTCAAACTTCTTATTAGTCGGCGCATCTAGCAATGCCCCAGGCACAGTGTTTGCATCAACAGGTCCTACAGAAGGAACAGGAACAGTAATTCAGCAAACATTCTATCCAGAAGGTAGTATTGTTTATTATGCAGGAAATTTATGGCAAGCCATAGCAGATAACGAAGGCGACGGTAGCACAATAACAATTGAATCTTCTGATTGGATAAAACTTGACAATGTTAACACACTAACGTCTCTTCCACAGAGTGTAGGAATAGAAGATGATGGCTCTACATTGGCAACAGGAATACTGAACGCAGATCAACTGGCTGAACTGATAAAAGTAGGTGATAAATTTGGTAGTTCACTAGCAATGGACTACACTGGTAACACACTAGTAATTGGTGCTGTAGATGCAGACGGCCAATATTTTCCTAATTATAGAGGAAACTGGCAACCTAATTTTGAATATACAGAAGGTGACGTTGTTAGGCACGAAAGCCAATATCATAGACTAGATAATATAGGAATAACATCAGTTGGCCCTGACAGCACAATAAGAAGTTTCAATCAATCACCCGACGAAGGCTATCCTTGGGTAAATGTTGGTGATAGCTCGTCTGAAGCAGTTGGTAAGGTTTTTGTTTATAAGAAAAACACCAACGGTTATTATAAGTTACAACAAACGATAACTGCTGATTCTCTTCAGGATATAAGTGATCTTGATACTGTGGAAAATATTAGTAGCGGAGACCAATTAGGCTACGCTGTATCTATAGATTATAGTGGTAACAACCTGGTTATAACTAGTCCAAGAGCAGATAAGAATTTCCAGAATCAAGGAAGTGCATACATTCTTAAGTATGAAACAGATTCAACGCAGGAAAGATTTAGAATAAAACAAAAGATAGAAAGTTTTGGAAGATATCCTAACGAATATTTTGGACAGAGCGTTGCTATTTCTGCTAATACTGACAGAATTGTAATTGGAGCAAACAATACTGGATACAATTTCCCAATAAGATTCGACGAAAGTCAAACTTTCTTTGATGAAAGTAACACAACATTTAAAACCTATGGAGGGTATTCTGGTGCTGTGTATGTTTTTGAAAAGAAAGGGTCTAAATATTATCTAGCAGAAAAATTAGAAGATGATCTTTCACTAAATGAATCCTTTGGTCATACGGTAGCACTAACAACAGATGTGGTTATTGTAGGATCCCCGTATTATATCTCCCCAGCCAGCCATGGTGCTACATTAGATTTTACAGGACCTGTAACGGGAATGGTAAGATTATTTAGAAAAGATCAAAACATTAAATCTTTAGAAATCGTTGGCCAACAAACTCCTAAGGTAGATTTAGAATCTATCAAAAGAATTTCGTTGTATGATGAAGTAACTGACACTAAAATACAGAACCTTGAAATATATGATCCTGGAAAACTTAAATTACTTGCTGAAGCAGAAAAAGAACTGTCATTTAAAACACCTTATGATCCTGCAATTTATAATGTAGGCACTGATGACGTTGTGGTCGATGCAAATATTTCTTGGTATGAAAAAAATGTTGGTAAATTGTGGTGGAATCTTTCTACCGTAAAATGGATAGATTATGAGCAAGGCGATACTGCTTATAGACTTGCCAATTGGGGTAAGCAGGCAGTAGGATCAAGCGTAGATGTTTACGAATGGGTAGAATCAAGATTACTTCCTAGCGAATGGTCAGCAGTTGCAGATACAACAGAAGGATTACAACTAGGAATAAGTGGCCAGCCTCTATATACTGATGATACAGTTTATACATTCAAAGAATTTTTAAATGTTGATACTGGACAAACAACAGAAACAAAATATTATTTCTGGGTCAAGAATAAAGTGACAGTTCCTGATAATACTTTAGGTAGAACAATTTCAGCCGCGTCTGTTGCGTCATCAATAACTGATCCTTCGACATTAGGAAACACATATATTGCACTTGCTGCATCTGATAAAGTTTTCTTTTACAATTACAGAAATATAGTTTCCAGTGATACAACTATACTAAACATTGAAAAGTTTAACGATACTAGTGCTAAAAATTCAATTCATAATGAATATCAATTGTTAACTGAAGGTGTAGCAGACAGCATTCCTGCAGATAAACTTGAAAGAAAATGGATTGATAGTTTAGTTGGATACGATAAACAAGGTAATAGAGTTCCTGATCCTAACTTACCTATTAAGCAACAGTTTGGTATAGGGGTTAGACCTAGACAAGGAATGTTTGTTAATAGAAAACAAATTTTAAAACAAACAATACAAACAATTAATGCAGTATTACAAAAAGAGGCTTTTGCTAATACAATTAATTTTGAAAATCTAAATTTATTTGATGAACAACCCGACAAGAGTTTATATCTTTATGATTTAAGTGTTTCTAATTTAATAGATTTAGAAACAGTAGGAACCACAAGAGTTACTAGAGCAATTCTAACTCCAAATATTATTGATAATGAAATTAGTTCGATCAATATTATTGATCCTGGGTTTGGTTATAAGCCACAAGAACTTTTTGATCAAGAAATTGCTGGAGTTTATCAAGGACCTGCTGTGACCATAGAGGGAGATGGCGAAGGAGCAGAAGCAGTATCTCATATTGATGGGCAGGGAAGAATAGTTGCAGTAGTAGTAACGAAGAGAGGAAAAAATTATACATATGCTGAAGTTTCTGTTAGACGATTCTCAGTGTTGGTAGAAAATGATAATACGGTAAACAATTTTTGGGCAATTTATGCATGGGACGATGAAAGAAAAAGTTTCTTTAGAAGTGCCTCCCAAGGTTTCGATACAAGAAAATACTGGAATTATGTTGACTGGTGGAAGGAAGGTTATGGTCCTACCTCTCGAATTATTAAAGAAATTTCAGATGTGTCAAGAGAACCTACAATTAACGTTGAAATTGGAGACCTTATAAGAATTAAGGAATACGGCTCAGGTGGGTGGGCAGTGTTTGAAAAGAATGTAGAAACTAGTAATCTACCTTTAGGAAATTATTCGTTAGTTGGTCGATTTAATGGAACTATACAGTTATCAGTCTCATTATATGATGTTGATACCAGCGGTATTGGTTTTGATAATATTACAAGTTTTGATACTGGATTGTATGATTTAGAACCATCGGACGAGTTAAGAAATATATTTAAGGCAGTTAAAGAAAATATCTTTGTTGGCGATTACGCTGTAGAATGGAATAAGATATTTTTTAATTCTGTAAGATATGTATTACACGAACAAACATATGTTGATTGGACATTTAAAACCAGTTTCCTAAATGCAATACACAATGTTGGTGAGTTTAAAACTATAAGCAATTATAAGAACGATAATTTAGATAGTTTTGCACAATACATAGATGAAGTAAAACCATATAGAACTACAATAAGAGAATACATCAGTAAGTATGATTCTACAGAACAAACGCCTCTTTCAACAACAGACTTTGATTTACCTGCGGTATATTCCGATGCGGCAGGATCCTTTACAACTGTTAATAATCTAAGTGATGAAATAAACAGATATCCTTGGAAGCATTGGGCTGATAATAACGGATATAACATTATTAATATTGTTATTTCCTCAGCAGGAAGTGGATATGTTAGTCCGCCTAAGGTAGTTATTGAAGGAAACGGATCAGGAGCATCTGCTCAGGCATTTATATCTAGTGGTAAGGTTGTTGGAATTAAAATATTAGACGAGGGCACAGGGTATACTAAAACACCAACTGTATCGCTAGTAGGCGGAAATGGTAGTTCAACAGATATTGCAAAAGCAGTAGCAAAGTTAGGCGAAACAAAGGTTAGAAATTTTGATATAGCCATAAAATTTGATAGAATAACTAAGAACGGATTTTATTCTCAGTTTAGTGATACTGAAATATTTACAGCATCAGGAACAACTTCTGTTTTTGATTTAAAATATGCACCAACTAGAGATAAATCCAAGATAACAATTACTAAAAATGATCAGATAGTTTTAAGTAGTGAATATTTAATTACTTTATATAAAACTAATACTGAAGATTTTAATATCTTAAAAGGTAAGATTACATTTATAGTTCCACCGTTATCTGGTGATGTTATAAAAATAATTTATGAAAAGAACGATGAGTTATTAGATAGCGTTAACAGGATTGAAAAATATTATAGTCCTGTTACAGGAATGAAAGGCACAGACCTCGACCAATTAATGACAGGTATCGATTATGGCGGAGTTCAAGTTCAAGGAACAACGTTTGATGTAACAGGCGGATGGGATGCCTTACCATGGTTTACAGACAGTTGGGATAGTGTTGAAGCAGCCTCTGATTATTATCATGTATGTGACGGAAGCACTGAATATGTTGTATTGCCCTTTGTTCCGACAGATGGACAGCAAATTAATATCTATCTAAAACGAGAAGGCGAAGGTTCATTACCTACTGTTGATGATTTACAGTATAGTGAAAGTGTGAAAAATCCTCCTGTTGTAAGAATTGATGATCCATACTTTGGAGGTGATAACGATTCATCTTTAGTTACAAATGAAAATGCATTAATGCCAACATTTGTAGGGGACGGATCTACTACACAGGTAGAAGTAGGTCAGTATATCAGAACTAACGATGGAGATATTTTAATATTCCGTCCAATCGAAAGCGACGGCGCAGTAACTATTACTGATCCCAACATTGTTGATTCCAATATAAGTGGCGGAAGTTTAAGTGTGATGGAAGGTGCCTATGCAACTGCTTCGGGAATAACTTCACAAGAAATAAAAATCGAAGGCGGAAGATTTATAGGACCAGAGCAAGTTCCTGCAACAGAAGAAAATGTTCCCGGACAAATACTTGATAGTCTTAGTATTAAAGTCTATCAAACTACAAACAACGGTGTTGCTCCTATACAATCTAAGGTTATTATTTCGGATGGGTCTACAAACAGTTATGATATAGGACAACAAGTATTTGAAAACAAATCAGTTTTAGTTTTTGTCGACGGAATTAAAAAAGATTTAGATACTGATTATGAAATAGTAGGCGACAGGACAGTAGTGTTTACATCAGTTCCTGATTCAAATAAAAAGATCGAGCTTATTTCAATAGGAATTGGCGGAGTTAGTCTTCTAGACTATCAAGAGTTCAATGCCGACGGGGAAACGAGCCTATACCTAACCAATGCCCCTTATGAGTTAACAACAAACGTGTTTACAACAATTAATGGAGTCGAAACAGATGCACAATTTACCAACAGCACAGACTTAGTTGATACAGTAGGTAGAACACTAATTCAGTTTGGAACAGTTCCTTCCGAAAATTCAGTTATTAAAATTATAGTATTGGGCACTTCAACTGATACTGATTCATCTAACCTGTCAATTGTTAGAGTGAATCGACAGACTGTAATCTATAATGGGACTGATAGAAATTATAATTTAGATAATTTTGTTCAACTTACAAGAGAAAGTTCTTTATCGTCGATAGTAGTAGAAGTTAATGATGTAAAATTAAAAGGGCCGGACACTGTTTATGACATCTATGATGGCACCACAAACTCTTACACACTAGGACAAGATCCTGAAGAGGGAGCAGGAACTATACTTTCAGCAAACATATCAGTGTTTGTAAATGGAGAGAGAAAAACTTTTATTCAGGATTATGTATATGACGGAACAACAAGAGTATTAACATTTACGACAGGCCTTCTACAAACTGGAGATGTTGTTAAGATTGAAAATAATTTAAGAAGTGAATACAGCATAGAAAATGGTGATATTGTTGTGGATAGTTCTGTATCTTTAACAACAGGAGACGAAATAGAAATTACATGGTTTAATGAATATCCTAGTATGAAAATTGATAGTGATGTTATTGTAGGAGGAAAGGTAAACTACGAATTACCATTTACTCCGTTGGGTGTTGACTACGTTTGGGTTTACAAGAACGGTGTTAAATTAATACAGGATATTGATTATTATATTTCATTACCGAGAGGAGTTATATATCTTGAAGTAGAAAATACTTTTTCTGATACGATAACAATTACTACATTCGGAACAGAAATTTATAGATTACCTAGTGCATATGAAATAAACAAAGATATGCTTAATGTTTATAGATATAATAGATATTCTAAATCAACAATTGTATTAGCAAAAGAATTAAATTACTATGATGATACAATAGAAGTTTCAGATGCAACCAACTTATATCAACCAATTAGAAACAGAAATATTCCAGGAATAATTGAAATTGATAATGAAAAGATTGAATATATGACAGTTGAAGGAAATACTCTTGGCCAATTAAGAAGAGGAGTGCAAGGAACAGCAATTAAAGAGTTACACCAATTAAATGATAATGTAGTTGATCTAGGACCAAGAGAAGCATTACCGTATACAGAAAGCCAGGATAGAATTGATTTTGTAGGCGACGGCAGTAGTTTGCTAGTTGGCCCACTTGATTTTGTTCCTAGTAAGTCTAGTGTAGGATCTTGGAGTGTAACAACTATTCCGAATGATTATGGAAGGTGTGACACAGTTGAAGTATTTGTTGGCGGAAAACGTCTTAGAAAAACACCACTAACAATATTTGATGAAACGCTGGGTCCAGTTAGTCCTCAGGCGGATAAGGAAGTAGAAGCAGAGTTTTCTGTGGATGGAGTGACTCCATACATTAGATTAACCGTTCCTGCAGGTGCTGGAACTAGAATAACAATAATTAAAAGGACGGGTCAAACATGGTATGACAAGGGTGCAACCACAGCAAGTGCTGGAATTACACTTTTATCCAATAATACACCAATTAGTAAGTTCATTGCTGCTAAGTCAACCAAGTTACCTGAATAAATACACTATGAAACGTGAAGAGAAAGATATGCCAAAGGATAATATGCAAAATAAACAATCTCCTAAACCTACAGTAAATGAGACCGGAGGGTTCCATTTTGAAGGACATATAAAGATTTTTGACCCTGAAACTGGTGAAGTTTTCCAGGATAAACGCAACGCCATCCACTACGAAAACATGAGTGTTGCAATGGTTCAATCGCTGTCAAATCAAGGTCTAGGAACAATTTATGAAATGGCGTTTGGATCAGGCGGAACAACTGTTGATCCAACAGGACTTATTACATATCTTACACCAAACACTGTGGGCATAAATTCAAGTCTTTATAATGAAACATATACTAAAGTAATTGATCAAAATGCAACTACAAATGCTGATCCTACAAGAAACAAGATGGAAATTAGACACATTAGTGGAGCAACTTATAGTGATATTGTTGTGAGCTGTTTGTTAGACTATGGCGAACCAGAGGATCAAGAAGCATTTGATAATAGTGTTAACATGGACGGAAATTTTGTATTTGATGAACTAGGATTAAAATCATACGATCCTAATGGCGGCGGAAAACTATTAACACATGTTATCTTCCATCCTGTTCAAAAATCATTGAATAGATTATTACAAGTGGATTATACAATTAGGATCCAAAGTTTAACAGGGTTTAACGAGGGATAATAAATGCCATATATTGTAAATTTTACAGACAAAGATAACAAATCCCCAATTACCGTTTTCGATAATACATCGAGCCAAGATACAAGTTTAACTTTTCCTGGAAGAAATGTAGTTGGATACGGACAGATTATTGCAGAAAACTTTCTTTCACTACTAGAAAATTTTGCATCATCTAGTCAACCAATTAATCCTATTGAAGGACAATTGTGGTATGACACAACAAATGGTGTATTGCAATTATATGATAATACAAATTGGAAAGCAGCATCAAATATACAAAAAGGTCCAACTGAGCCGAGCGTTGAAAATTCTAAAGTTGGCGAACTTTGGGTTGATACAACAAATCAACAACTGAGAATTTATACAGGTAGTAGATGGCTGTTGGTCGGACCGAGTGAAAGTGCTATTGACGGTAAGAGATATGGCCCAGCAGTTGAAAAGATTGTTGATCAGGATAACTTTGATAGAAACGTATTAATATTTTATATTGCTGATACTCCTGTTGTAATATTATCAAGAGATTCATTTACACCTAAAATTGAAATTAAAGGCTTTGATCAAATCAAGTCCGGTTTAAATATTGCAACCCCTGCTAATGCAAGTGAAGCAACTGAATTTGAAAGCATCTTCTTAGGAGGAGAACTTCCTAAGTTAATCGGAACCGCTGCAAATGCCGATGCATTAAATGTAGGTGGAGTTGAAGTAGCAGCAGCAAAATTTTTAAGAAGTGACGCAACAAACACAACAGAATTTGGCTTCAACATAAGAAATAACCAAGGTTTAACAATTGGTCTTGATGGAAACTTCCAGTTAACAACATCATCAACCTCAGCAAAAATATACAATAGTGCTGCTGGTAGTTCACTAGACTTACAAGTAAACAGAAATGGCATACCTGATACAATTTTAAGAATTTTAGATGATAAAGTAGGTATTAATGTTGCTGCACCAGATGCTGAATTAGATGTTGACGGTGATATTGGGTTGACCGGATCACTACTAGTGACAAACGTTAATGATACAATTAATCTAGATACCGGTAGTATCAGAACAGAAGGCGGCGCTTCTATTAAGAAAAGTTTAAGAGTTGGAAGAAACTTATTAGTAGAAGGCAATACAATTACAAAAGATGTATTGCCAGAAGCAACTGAAACATATGATATAGGATCTGTAGCATTTAGATATAACGAAGTTAGAGCAAAACTAATTATTGCCGATGAAATTCAAGGGACCATCAGCGGTAACATTACTGGTAACGCTAACACAGCAACTAACTTAAAAAATACAACTAGTTTTTCAATTGCTGGTGATGTAGTTTCCTCAGGATTTACATTTGACGGTATTGGTGATCCTAAAGTGTTTAACACACAGTTGACAGCAAACATTATTACCAGTAAGAATACACCACTACCTAATGTATCAGGATCCGAGGATCAAATACTTGTTTATAGAGCAAATCCATTAAGAACAGGTAGTTCGGTAGGTTTATTAAAACAGAACAGAAATACATTTGTAGGAGACTTGGGTGTTCCTTTGGGGGCAATTCTTCCTTATTCAGGTGCAACTGCACCATACGGTTATCTATTATGTGATGGAGGTGAAGTTGAAATTGCAAAATTTAGAGAACTATACGATATCATAGGAACTACGTATAATGGATCCGCAGCACTCAACGGTGCAGTCGGTAAAACATTTAGAGTTCCAGATCTAAGAGGTAGATTTGCACTAGGTAAACACAACATGGATAACAACATTAATGTTCCTAATGATGTCGGTGGAACAGTTGATAATGGCGGCGGCTCTCCAGTTCCAGCAAGAATTGACGGAACTGAACCAGAAACACTAGCAGCATCAAGCGGTTCGAGTTCGGTTAGTTTAACCCTTTCCAACCTACCAGAACATAGCCATACACTACAGGGAGACAGCGAACAATTTTACGCTGTTAGGGTTGATACTGCACCAACTATTAGTTCAGTATCAGGTAATGGACCTAACAATCCGGGAGAAGCACAGTATCTTCCTGACACAGGAGGAGTCAAGAAACCATCAGGAACTACACTAGGATCCGCAGTTGGTATTATGAATCCTTACTTAACATTAAATTATATTATTAGATCAGGACCACCTGCTTTTGAAACAATAGGAACGTAATAAATGGCTTATCAGATTAATAAAACAGATGGAACAATTGTAGCAACCGTAGCAGATGGCCAGGTTGATAGTATTTCAACTGATATTACACTCATTGGTAAAAACTACAGTGGGTTTGGCGAAGCATTAAACGAAAACTTTATTAAGTTGCTTGAGAATTTTTCAAGCACGACCCAACCAACTAACCCAATTAAAGGCCAAATTTGGTTTGACGGAACTGAAAACAAACTTAAAGTTTATAGTGGAACTGCGTTTGTTCCTGTTAGTTCTGCAACAATTTCTAATACACAACCCACAACACTAGGAGTTGGTGATCTTTGGTTTAATGATACACAGAAGCAATTATATTTCTTTGATGGAACAACAACTATTTTGCTTGGTCCGGACTATTCACAAACGCAAGGACTGAGCGGTTTTAGAGTATCGAGCATACTAGACTCTCTTAACCAGACCCGTGTTATTACTAGTTTATATAATAATGGAATCTTATTAGGAATATTTTCAAAAGATTCATTTACACCTAAGAATGCAATAGAAGGTTTTAACGGAAGCATTTCGCCAGGGTTCAACCAGGGAACCTTATCAGGAATGAAGTTTAATGTTACAGCGACCAATGCCGAACAACTAGGTGCTGTTGCTGCAACAACATATGCAAGAAGAGACACATCAAATCAGTTTGCTGGCCAAATAAGAGTTAATTCGGATTTAGGTATGGTATTTGGCGCTGGTGACCAAGGTAACCTCACAGTTGACGCAAACGGTAATGTTTTCTTCTTAAACTCTGCACAGGACAAAACACTAACAATTAGTGTGAGAAAAGGTATCGTTCAAGAAAATGCAGTTGTAGTTGAAGCAACAGATAGAAAAATTAGCCTGTATGACGGATTCACTGACAGTGAAATTATAATGGGAGGCGATGTTGAAATCAAGGGAAACACCACAATTAGAGGTCAGTTAACGATTGAGGATGGGGACATCCTAAGTCTTAATACACAGAATCTAGTTGTTGAAAATAAGCAGATCGAATTAGCACAAACCGGAGATGACGCAACAAACTCTGATACGGTGGCTGATGGCGGCGGACTGGTCCTTAAAGGTCCAGCAGGAAATATTGATCATGTGTTATTGTGGTCAAATCTAGGTCTGCCATCAACTTCGAAAACTCCAACACTTGCTGCACAGGCCTGGACTTCATCAGAACACATCAACCTTGCAACGGGCAAGGCATTTAAAATTAATGGCGTAACAGTTTTGGATGGTAACAGTCTAGGAGCAGGTATTACCAGTATTCCTGGTGTTACTGCTTTTGGAACACAGAATGTAGTTAACATTGGTGCAACGCCTCCTACTGCCGATGCTAAATTTGAAGTTGACAGTGGAAGTGGTAAACCAAGAATTACAACTATACTTGCTGACAGTGATTTAGAACTAGCCCCGAACGGAACGGGTAATGTTGCACTAATAGGCTCGCCACAGATTACAGGATTGGCTGACCCTACTGATGCACAGGACGGAGCAACCAAGGAATACGTTGACAACATAACAGAATCTAGAAGCCTAGCGTTTTCCATGGACCTAACTGACGGTAAGCCAAACAGTTATATCGGTGGAACAATACTGTCTCAACTTGCACCAGTATCAGAATACAGAAACGGAACAATAGCAAGAATTCTTTGCACAACATTAAGTAATTCAACAACCAGTTTGGATATTAATCCACTGTTAAATGAAACAACAGCAGAATTCAATACACCAACGGGTCAGGCTTTTGCGATTACAAACGTTGCGGCGTCGGCGGCAACAATATCGGCATCAACTATTACAACTACGAGAGTTATTAAGACTTTCCAACTTTTGGCAGGAACATGGAGTTTTGTTTCTGAAGTGTCACTACCATAATGGAACTAGGAGCGTTAAATGGCATATGTAATTAATAAAACGGATGGGACAGCATTTACAACCCTACAAGATGCAACCATCAACACAGATTCAAGCCTAACACTAGTAGGCAGAAATTACATAGGTTATGGTGAAGCACAAAATGAAAACTTTCTATTCCTACTAGAAAATTTTGCTAACATATCTGCCCCATCTAGACCTATTAGTGGGCAATTGTGGTTTGATACAAGCATTAATGTCCTAAAAATATACGACGGTGACAAATGGGCGGAAGTTGGGTTTACAGCAATTTCTTCAACCCCACCAGTTGATCCTTTAACGGGATCATTTTGGTTTAAGACAGGAAGTAATACGCTTCACACATGGGACGGCAATACTTGGGTATTCATTGGTCCGGAATCAGCAGAAGGGTATGGAATAACAAGGGCAAGAAGCACAACATTACTAGCAGACAATGCAGTAACATATGCAGTAATTTTGTTAACCGTTAATGATATTGTTATTGGTATACTCTCATCGAATGCATTTACTATAGACAGTTCAAATGCAATTTCAGGATTTAGTGATTTAGATGATGGCCTAACACTAAGCACAGCATTTACTCTTAAAGGAGATGTAAATGGAAATGCAGCATCCGCAACACAGTTTAAGAACACAAGATTAATTAACGGAATAGGGTTTAATGGAACTAGAGACATTACCATTAAGGCAGCAACACCACAAAGATTAGAAGCCGGCGATCATTTAACCGGAAATGATTTTGACGGGAGTGCAAACGTAACATGGAATGTTGATGCAACATCATCTAATTCAATTGGAAAGGTAGTTGTTAGGAACAGTGCCGGCGGATTTAGTGCAGGATTAATTACTGCTGATCTAGCAGGTGATGTAACGGGTAATGTAACTGCAAACTCAGGAACTTCAAGATTTGATATTATTGAAGCGAATACATTTATTGGGGCAACACTAACAGGTAATGCAAACAGTGCAACAAAATTAAGAACTTCACGCAACATAAACGGTGTTCCGTTTAACGGTCTTGCTGATATTACGGTAACAGCAAGTGCTAGAACACTTACTGACACGGCTCTAGCAGCAACCGTTGTTAGTTCTCAATTAGAAAGCGTGGGCACACTTAATAATTTAGATGTTAACGGGCCTGTTACAGTATCAAACTCATTTGGAGTAGTTGCTTCTGGTTCACAAACACAGTTAACGTCTGAAAGAATACTAAGTTTAAAGGTAATAGATAATGGCGGCCTTGATTCTTCAATAGTTGATTTGATATCACCAGACGTATCCAGTCTAAACGGAACTGGTGTCCAAGGCGGATTAATTCCTAGCGTAGATCAGGATGTTGATCTAGGCAAGAGCACAAACAAATGGGATAACGTTCATGCAAATTTATTCATAGGCGATCTACAAGGTAACGCTGATACAGCCACACTTGCTACCACCGCTACAAATATCGCGGGCGGAGCCGCGGGCTCTATCGCTTACCAGACTGCGTCTGGAACTACCGCGCTTCTCCCTGCAGGAGCCGCTGATCAAGTATTAGCATCAAGAGGAACTGCTGCACCACCTGTGTGGGTAGACAATGTATTTGAATCAGCACAAACAGTTAAACTAAAAACCGCAAGGACAATTAACGGTGTTAGTTTTGATGGAACTGCAAATATTACAATAACTGATAATACAAGAGTAGCACTGGCTGGCGATACAATGACAGGGTTCCTTACTCTTCATGCTACACCAACAGCAAATATGCATGCCACAACTAAACAGTATGTTGATAGCGAAATAAGTGCTGCGGTAGCAGCAATACCAAACCCTTATTGGGCTGGAGCAACAACATTGGCAAATGTCCAGGCAACTTATTCTGCATTCCCGGCAGGAACTATTGTTTCATTCTGGGACGAAAGAGCCTATTCTAGACCTGCTAATTCAAATGGTGGTAGTGTTAGCATTGTTGATAGATATAGAAGAAAAGTAGAAAAACAGCCAAACGGCTCATGGATTAATATAGGATAAATATGGATATGAATAGGCAAACGGCACTAGCACAGTTTAATAAATTAAACAATAAGTTTACAACTGTTATCGGAATGGTAGATGATCAATCTTTGCTCAATCACGATTTATATCTTTATAGAGAAATTGAAATAGATCTCGACAATGAAAATGTCAGAGGCGACTATGACAACTATGAGATTTATGATGTAAATGCTGCTCCTCTAATGACAGAGGACGCATTAAACACTCTAGCAAGAACAAGAATCACGGACAAGTATCCATTAGAAGATCAATTAAGCATTTTAGGTGGTGCCATAGAAAGATTAGCAGACAATGCTGGAATTGAAGCAGACGATTTAAAAGAAATGAATGACTTTATTGCTGAAGTTAGACGTGCCAACGGCATTAGAAAAGAATACTTTAGAAATAACAGTCAGATTACATATAAAAGCACCGAAGATGTTGCAGCAGAAGTTGCAGAAAAATATGAAGGTGCTATTCAGGAGTATGGTGATGACATACGTGATATCTAAATATCTTGATAAAGTTACTGCACTAAGAGCAAAGCAGCATGCAGAATCTCTCGATGAAGCAAGATGGGTTAGAAGATCACAACTTACCCCACCTAGACAGGTTGAAAATTCGTCATGTGCATACGATTTTTGTGGACATTCTCAAATGCCACAGCACATAGTTGAATTTTTAAAATCTATTGCTCCTTATTTCGAGGAACATCGACTTGCAGAGATAGCAATAAATAGATACAACATCGGTGATCATCTCGGTAAGCACAGAGATTTTGACTACTACAGAAAAAATCTAGTTATTTCATTACAAGACAGTGATGACGGTGTGATGATCAATGATGATGATAAATTTATACAGGATTCTGTTGGACAAGGAATTTGTATTGATGGAATAGGGCCGGTGCATAGTGTTGCACCTGTAAACAATAAAAGATATTCTTTGGTGTATCTTTACGAGTAGGAAATTATGGCACATATTTTAAAAACAGCATTAAGTTTAGACAGTTTAACAGGACTAGATACATTAAAATCTAGTATAGATTTTTCATCAAATAATACTAGACTAGGTGCCAACGGCTATGATAGTTTAAGCAAGTATGAAGTTTCAAAATGGAAATCTTGGAATAGAACCCAAAGAGCTAATTTTAAGTCATATTTTGAAGAAGCCGATATTAATAAAGCAGTAATTGGATACTTTTTAAAATTTCCTGCAAACACAGGACGTTTAGATACAATGGATGCATGGGAAGGTGTAAGTGCAGCAGGAACAATTGTTGCATACAGTCTAACAGACAACAATAATATTACCATAGATAACCAAGTAGTTTCGGTGTCAAGAGGGCAAGGAGTGGAGTTTTCACTTACTAATAGGCACTCTGTAAGCACTTCATCTGCGGAAAAGAACTGGGCATGCTTGATGCTTATGAAGTAAAAACGAATAAATACAACTGAACTAGGAAAAAAATAAAATGGCATACCAAGTAGATAAATTTAATGGAACTTTTTTAACGTCTGTAGAAGACGGAACCATAGATACAACCACAGATATAAGATTTGTGGGCAAGAACTATGCTGGGTATGGCGAAGTTCAAAATGAAAATTTCCTACATCTATTAGAAAATTTTGCTAATACCACTTCTCCACCAAAAGCAGTAGAAGGTCAAATCTGGTATGACAGCGGAAATAAAAAATTAAAATTTTATGATGGTTCTAAGTTTAAAGCAGCATCTGGTTCAGAAACCAGTGCAACTGCGCCAGGCGGGTTAGGAATTGGTGACTTTTGGTGGGATACCTCTGCAAAACAATTATATGCCTATGATGGTGCAGCATTTGTTCTCATCGGACCTGAAGCATCTCCGGATTTAGGAACCAGTGGAGTTGTAGCGCAGGTAGTCAAAGACACAGGAAATACAAACCATTCGATATTAAAAATACTAGCAGCAGGAAAGACGATAGCAATAGCGTCACAGACTGCGTTTTCTTTAAACAGTTCAGTTAACCCTATCGATGATTTTACAGCAATCAAAAAAGGTATTACTCTAGCCAATACAGATACTAATGGTATTAGTGCAAACGATTATATCTATTGGGGAACTTCATCTAATTCTCTGAGACTAGGTGGACAACTAGCAGAAGATTATGTATTAAAATCTTCTGTAAACTTTGAGAATACTGTTTTCTTTGATGACGATGGAGCAATATTTGGCGATCAACGAGATTTAAGAATTTGGATTCCAGCAGGCGACGATCCAACTGTAAACAGTTTATTAGGAAACCCATTAAATTTCATAGTTACTGACGGTGGTGTTAATTACAAGTCGTTACAAATTACTATTGCTGGTATTCAACCAGGAACAAATGGTGCATTTGATATTGGAACTAGCAGTTTAAAATGGAAAGATGTTTTTGCTGGTAATGTTTATGCTGATGTTACTGGTAATGTTACTGGTAATTCAAACGGTGAACATACAGGAAATTTATTAGCAAATGATACACAGATAATGATAAATGCATCGACCAAGGAAATTGGTTACGCAAGTGCAACCTTAAAAGGAACATTATTAGGTAATGTTAGTGGTAATGTTACTGGAACGGCATCAAATGCAACTCAATTAAATAATATTACTCCGTCCATTGGAGTTCCTAGTCCATTAACAACTTCTATTCCGGTAAGAGATTCAAACGGTGATATTACAGCCAATCAATTTAAAGGAATTGCTGATAAAGCAGATCAGGTAAATGTTGATGGAACATATAGGGTAGCAGATACTGATCCTGTAGGTAATACAGTAGCAGCAAGAGATAGTTCTGGAAACTTAGAAGCAGTTCTTTTTGAAGGAACTGCAACTGCGGCTAGATATGCCGACCTTGCTGAAAAATATTTAACAGATAACAATTATGAAGCAGGAACAGTAGTTTCGGTCGGTGGCGCCCAAGAAGTTACACAGTCTAAAGAAGGCGATAGAGCATTAGGTGTTATTTCAGCACAACCTGCATATATGATGAATGCACACTTAGCAGGCGGACAATTTGTAGCACTAAAAGGAAGACTACAGGTTAAAGTAGTCGGAGCAGTTAGAAAGGGCGACAGACTTGTTGCAACTGATAACGGATGTGCTAAAGTATCAACAGCATCGCCTGATGTATTCGGAATTGCCCTTCAAGACAGTAATTTAGAAACTGAAAAAATGATTGAAGCGGTAGTTCTATAATGACAGATATATTCGCGAGTGACCTTAATACCATTAGAACAAAAATTATAGATGTTCTAGGGCCAGGTAGTCAAACCTTTGGTTATGGTCAGACAGTATATAGTGCGTCAGTCAACGCAGGACAGTTAATTCGTAAAATTGATTGGGATGCTGTAAGATACGACATTATAAATACTTACATACACCAAACCGGCAACGATCCTAGCACAATTGTAGTTAGCACACTGGACACAATCAATGATGATGCTAGTGGCGCTTATCAAAACTATGATTACTATGCAGACGTATTAAGAAATAATAGATTTGATATAGCAACAGGACAGTATGTTCTTGCAGCAATTGATTCTAAGTCTACATCCTCTTCTTGGAATACAACCGCTTCAGCAGAACTAACCGTAACTTTTGATTCAGCAACCGAAGCAAGATATTTTTTTAATTCAGGCGGCGCAATTAGAATGAACAGTTCAATGACAGGCGGAACAACACAACAAACAAATGCATGGTCGAATTTGTTATTGGCAGCAGGCGATCAAGACTTTGTTGGTGATTTAATTGCAGCAAATGGATTTTATTCTTTAACAAATACATATCAAACTTATTATTCACGTGCATCAAGCACACCATACAGTGCTAACACATATAGACTAAGAGCCAAATGCGATGTTGTAGATAATTCTGCAGGAACTGCAACAGTGATTGATTTTAAGGTTGAATTGGTTGATTCTTATGTTGATCCTGACGATGCTTTTCCGGCCGCAAACCCACAAACTCCACCTGTTGATTTAGTTGACGGAACACTAACCATAACCGCTACAGAACTTAAAGCAACCGGAGTATTACAGCCTACAGGCGATCCATTTACGGTAAATTCACCAATTTCTTATAGCATGTCAGCAATTTCTCTTTCATAATTTGCTTCGATAAATACTAGTGAGGTAGAGTATGGCAGGCATAAATCAAATAATTAATAAAGCAGACTATAACGATATACAACAAGTCGTTGAAAATGTGCTGGGCACAGGTTCTGGTAATACCGGCTACGGACAATCAGTTCTTAGTTCTCAAGTTACGGAAAGTGATTCAGTCACTGTAAATGAATATGCTGCTCTTAGATATGATATTATCAATATTAACAAGCACCAAACTAATGCTGCACCTAGCGATGTTGATACCCAGACCATCGGAGCAAAGATAAGATATGATGCAATTCCTCCCGATGCAGCACCAGTAAATTATTGGTTAAGTGTAGTAAACTCATTAAGTGCAAGTAGATTTACATTGGCTCCTACAGGACAGAGTGTTTCGGTAAATCATACAATACCCACAAAACAATTTACAGGGTCATGGGGAGTATCAGCACCGTTAGGAAGTCCGAATCCTCAGTTATACGCAACAGTTAGATGTGAGTGGCCATCAAGCGAATTAGCAAGACATTTTTTTAATTCAGGAAGCACGGTAACATTTAATAGTTCTAGGACCGGAGGATCTTCCACCAATCAAAACACGACCTGGACCACTCTTTTAAGCACAGCCGGAACAAGAAGTTTCGGAGGAGCATTACCAGGAACAGGAACATCACCGGCAAACGGTAATAACTTTTTTAGATTAACTAACGTTGCACAGCGTTGGAGCCAAGTAACTGCTTCTTCCCCTTATGCTTTAAACGAATGGAGCATATTCTGTAGGACCGACGATGGGGTTACAAGTAATAGTTCAGGAACGTCTAGGATAATACACTTTGACATATATTGGCTTGATAATCACTTTCCATTGGGCGGAAACTCTGATAGTGGAAGTCCAGTCCAATCGGGTGGATACGGCCCTGATACTGTTGACGGAACAGTAACACTGACTGTCCAAACTGTCGAAGCGTCTGGTGTTTTAGAACCTGTCGGATCTGGTAACTTTGAAGTTCAATCTCCAACAGTTACGGTATCAAACATAATTAACTAATAATTTTTACCACCCAACTAACCCTCGATAAATAATATGCTACTATTATAATAGGAGGTATTATGCAGGAGGAGTTCCAAAAAGCACTCGATTTTTCTAATTATAGGCAAACTTTTGCCATACAGAGAAAAACTCTAAAGGAAAAGATCGAAGCGAAACTTACCTACGGCCATAATGGAGGTATTTTTAAGATTGACAGAACATTATTAAATTTTGTTGAAATGTTAATCTATAAGGATAGATCCGAGGACGTGGTAATTTTAGATGTAAACGAAAATCCAATCTTAATTAAAAATCTAGTTGAATTTAGAGAAGAAATATTTGACAGATACTTTACGGCTACAAATGAATATTTTGAAGAATATCAAAAAATTAAGAAAGCGAGATCGGTAGAATCTCTATTGGAAGTGTAATATGAATAAGGGCGTGATCTTATTTGCACATAATAACAGGCAGATTGATTATGCCAAGATGAGCATACTTGCCGGAAAATTAGCCAAGAAAAATTTAGGTGTTCCTGTAAGTTTAATTACTGATCCTTCTACAATGGATTGGATGAGAGAATCAAATATATTAAAGATTTCGACTGAAATTTTTGATCAAATAATTATTACTCAGCGACCTGAAGATAATAATATGAAAAATTATAGCGATGGAAAGAACACAACTCCTGCTCCATTTAGTAACGGTAATAGATTTTCAGCATACGACCTTTCTCCTTATGATAGAACACTGTTGATAGATACTGATTATCTTGTCCTATCAGATTCACTTAATCAATACTGGAATGTTGAAAGTGATTTACTGATATCTCCTGGGTATAATGATATTATTGGAAAAGAAAGAGTTGGCTATTTAGACAGTCATATATCTGAGACAGGTGTTGAAATGTATTGGGCGACGACAGTAATGTTCACTAAAAATGAAAACACTAAAATGTTTTTTGATTTAGTTGAATATATTAAGGAACAATACAAGATGTTTGCTGACGTATTTAGATTTGATACACGAACATTTAGAAATGACATTGCATTTAGTATTGCCAAGCATATTATGAACGGATATCAAAAGGTTGATGAATATAATCTTCCAGACGTATTTTCAGTTGCAGATAAAGACATTCTTTGTGATGTATCCAACGGTAGTTTAAAATTTTTAGTTGCAAAAACTGAAGGGTATGTTTCTGCATCAGTAAAAGATAGAGACATACACATTATGAATAAATTTAGTATTGATCGTAATTATGAAAAATTAATGGAGTTAGCAGAATGAACTTTGGATATCTGTTAATTGTTTCTGAAAAGGATAATACAAATTATGCCAGACTAGCATATGCACTTGCTCTAAGCATTAAGAATACACAAAGAGAAGGATATGATAAGGTAGCATTAGTAATTAATGATAAAAAACGCATTGAAGGGTTTACTTCTACATGGGTGTTTGATGAAATAATAGAGTGGGATGGTGCAGACTTTTGGGATGGTAGATCTTACATGGATGAACTTACACCTTGGGAGCATACCGTTTGCCTGGATGCTGATATGATATTTCTTAGAGATTACAGTCACTGGGTTGAATATTTTATTAAGAACAGTGAACTATATGTTGCCAACAAGTCATACACCTACAGGGGAGAGGAAATAACAGGTAATTATTACAGGAAATGTTTTACAGCCAATGAATTGCCTAATTTATATTCCTTTTATACATTTTTTGTTAAAAATAGTCCATTAGTAAAAGATTTTTTTAATTTGCAAAGAGCAATTATTAAGAACCCGAATGAATTTTCTAATAATTTTTTAACAAAATACAAGCCGAAGATAGTTGGAACCGATGAAGCATTTGCTCTGGCTGCAAAATTATTAGATATACAAAATGAAATTTCTTATCCTCTAGATTTTCCTAGAGTAGTTCATATGAAAGGTATGATACAAAATTGGCCATATCCAGCCGATGACTGTTTTGATCATATTGGATTTTACTTTAATAAACAAGGAAAATTAAAATTAGGAAATTTTGAACAAACTGATATTGTTCATTATGTAGATAAGGAAAAAATTACACTTGAAACAATAAACATATTGGAGGAAATAGCATGGAAGAAGAGTTAAAACTTCCCGACTTTGACGAGTGGATTAAAAACTATAAACCGGAACCGATAGTTTATTGTGCTGCCTTTGATGCTGAAACAGGATCAATATTAGCAGTTGGACCGAATCATACAGTTAATGAAAAAAAATATAAAACTGTAATTGAAATAGAATCTGATATTGCTGAAAAAATAATAACTGGTGAAATCAGGATGAATAAGTGTTTTATTGATCCTCACGAAGGCCGATTAGAAATTATTGAAGTAAAAGATTTATTCAAAATTGATGACATGCTTCACCGTATTATAGTTAAGGAATGGTCGGAAATTAAAAAACCTGATATACACTTGACACACTATAGTAAAGATAATAAACTAATAGTAGAATTATCTGAAGAGTATGGCGGAACATTTAAGCAGAACGAAGAAGTAGTAAAGAGAAAAATGTTTTGGGACGGTGAAACTATAATGGACTTTATAATTACAGATTACAATGATCCTAATGTAATTACAGATAATTTCAGCGTTAAGATAAACGAGTTAATTGGAAAATCAGTTGAACTAGCAAATTTATCTTTTCCTAAGTATTTTAGTGTATATACAAGACGCTTGTTTAAGAATTATATGATAGAGGAAAAATGAAGAAAGTAGTAGAGTTTGATGTATTCTTTCTTAGTTATGATGAGCCCAATGCTGATCTACACTATGCTGATCTATGCAACAAGGTGCCATGGGCACAGCGCATACACGGAGTAAAGGGAAGCGATCACGCACACAAAGCAGCAGCAGAACAGAGTGAAACTGAATGGGTGCTGACAGTTGATGCGGATAATATCGTGTATCCGGAATTCTTTGATATAGAAATAGACATGGACAACCCAGACATACGTGCATACAGTTGGTGCGGCCGCAACAACGTTAATGGCCTGCACTATGGAAACGGTGGGTTGAAACTGTGGAACAGAGATCACGTGCTTAACATGAAGACCCATGAGAATGCTGACAGTGAAAGGGCACAGGTTGATTTTTGTTGGGAAGATGGATACAGAAACTTTCCAAGGACATTCAGTGATACAGTAATTAATGCAACACCATACATGGCGTGGCGTGCAGGTTTCCGTGAAGGTGTCAAGATGACGCTGGATGGCGGACTAAAGGTTCCGGCACAGGAAATTGAAAAGCGTGTGTGGTGGCACAACATACACAGGCTAAGGCAGTGGAGCACGGTGGGCAGCCACGTTGAGAACGGACTGTTTGCGATACTGGGTGCAAGGCAAGGAAACTATCTTACCAACTGCACTGACTGGGATCATGTGCGTGTTAGAGATTTTGAAATGCTTAAGGAAGAATACGAGCAGCATGCGAAACAATTCGAAACGAATGAGGATGCAATGATAGAGGAAATCAAGAGTCTGGGTGATAAACTAAAACACAGTCTCGGATTCAACTATCCATATCTTGATCCTGCCATGAGCAAATACACCGTGGATCTATACAACGAATCCATAAACATGGGAACAACCTACTACAGTCAAACTTATGTATGATGTATTCTATATCAGTAGAGGAGCGATAGAAGAAGCGGCTTGGATCAAGTTCAAGCAGCGTGTTCCTAATGCGCAAAAGGCAGAACACTGCGATACATTTGAAAAGATAGCAAACAAATCACTCACAAAACATTTCTGGGCAGTGTGGGATAACATTACACTGGAAGATAATTTTGAATTTGACTATCGCATACCGGAGTGGGACGAACAATACATTCACGTGTTCCAGAACGGTGCATACCATGATGGTATCTGCATATTTCCTAAGCGTGCAAGGATACTGCAACGAGAATGGGACTATCGTTTCTTTACCAACAAGAAGGAAATGGACATTGTGGCAAGCCAACCAGTTCCATATGATGTTGCGTTTATATCCTATCATGAGGAAAACGCTGAAAGCAACTACAACAAACTATTGGAAAAGGCTCCGCATGCAGCATGGACACGTGATGTCAAGGGCATACATCAAGCACACATCGAAGCCGCACGCAAGGCAACCACGGACATGTTCTACATAGTTGATGCGGATGCTGAAGTGTTGGAAGATTTTGAATTTAACATGCAGATACCCTACTATGATTTTAATGCTAGAAAGAGCGTGTATGTTTGGCGCAGCAGGAATCCAATCACGGATTTGGAATACGGCTATGGCGGTGTAAAACTGTTTCCCAGAGAAGCAACACTCAACATGGACACGGATACAGCAGACATGACCACTAGCCTTTCTGACAGTTTCCGTGCAATGGAACAAGTAAGTAACATAACAGCATTCAATACGGATGCATTCTCCACCTGGAAGAGCGCATTTAGAGAATGTTGTAAATTGGCAAGCAGAACCATTAAGGGACAGAATGATGAAGAAACGGATCAGAGACTATCTAAGTGGTGTTCGGACTATGGACGGGATCGTGTATTTGGCGACTATGCCATTCAGGGAGCCCGTGCTGGCAGGAAGTATGGTGTGGCTAACGCTGCTGATACTGATGCTCTTAGATTGATAAATGATTTTGAATGGTTAAAGGAACAGTTTGATGCAGGACAAGGATAGAATAGAAAAGTTCATACCCATAATGGACGAGATATCGCCTACCTTCTGCATGGCGAAATGGCATCATACCACAATATATCTGCAGACTGGCGAAACGCATAGTTGTTATCATCCAGCACCGCACGCAATACCAATACCAGGACTTGAGGAAAATCCAAGCCAACTGCACAACACTCCGCAGAAAAAGGCGGAACGACAGGAAATGATCGATGGCAAGAAGCCAAGCGGTTGCCAATACTGTTGGAACATTGAGTGCATGGGTAAGGACTACATAAGTGATAGGAAGGAACGCAATGCTAGTATCCACACTGAGGAAAGATTTGCTGCAATTAAGTCAGACCCTATGGCTGATGTTAATCCGCAGTATGTAGAAGTTTCATTTGGTAACGAGTGTAACTTCAAATGCGGCTACTGCCATCCCAAGCACAGTTCAGCATACCACAAGGAAATACGTGACCACGGACCATACACAATGGTTCGTAATCATCGAAACGACATTGATTGGTTCAAGGTCTATGAGGAAGAAAACAATCCATACGTGAAGGCTTTCTGGAAGTGGTGGCCGGAACTGAGAAAGACACTTACAATCCTGCGCATTACCGGAGGCGAGCCTCTGCTACAGCAAAGCACGTGGCGAATGTTTGATGAGTTGGAAAAGAATCCCTGTCCTGATCTTGAACTGAACATCAATTCAAACTTTGGTGTGAAGCCCATACTTATAGAACGATTTGCTGACAAGGTCAATAGCCTAGTTGAAAAGGGCTGCATCAAGGACTTTAAAGTTTTTACCAGCATGGATACTTGGGGACCACAGGCAGAATACATTAGAACAGGATTAGATTTAGAACTGTGGGAAAAGAATCTAGACACATACATGACCAAGACTCGAATGCCTTTAACGTTCATGATTACATTTAACATACTAACAGTAACTAATTTTAGCAAACTGCTTGAAAAGATTCTCGAATGGCGTGTAAAATATAACAGCAACGATCAGACCAAGTGGCAGAGAATAAGATTTGATACTCCATATCTAAAGGAACCACTACAGTATGACATGAACATACTGCCCAAGGACAAGTTCGTTCCATACATGGAACAGCATCTACAGTTTATAAAGGACAACTTGGACGATATGGATAAACACAAGTTTTCCGAACTTGAATACGAAAAGTTTCGCCGTGTGGTCGATTACATGCGAACAACGGATTACCCTGCGGAAAAATTATCAGAAGGTCGCAGAGACTTTTTTAATTGGTTTACGGAATATGATCGTAGAAGAAATTTAGATTTTATAAAAACATTCCCTGAACTAGAGGAGTTTTACTTTGACTGTGCCCAGTAAAACATTTTGCATACTACCTTGGATACATCTATATGCAAACCCCGATGGCAGTGTCCTTCCCTGTTGTGTGGGAGATTGGCAAAAGCCAATGGGCAGTGTTCAAAATAACACTCTAGAAAACGTCTTTAATAACGATAAATTTAAAACCATGCGACAGAACATGTTGCAGGGAAAGCAGTGCGGAGAATGCACGGCCTGTTATAGAGATGAGGATGCAGGCAACAGCAGTTTCCGTGAGCATTCAAACAATCAGTTTTCTAAATATATTGATAGTGCGGTAAAGGATACAAATACAGATGGTAGCATTGACGATTTTAAACTAAGATATCTTGACGTAAGATGGAGTAATATCTGTAATTTTAAATGCCGTTCTTGTAGTTCAACATATTCGTCAAGTTGGGCGCATGAAGATGGTAAGAAAAATACCTATATCTTTGCAGGTGGAAAATCAAATGATGATTTATACAAGCAGTTCGAACCACACTTTGATACCATAGAAGAATTTTATTTTGCGGGCGGCGAACCCCTATTAACGGATAAGCACTATGACATATTAGAATACCTAATAAAAAATAACAGGACTGAAGTGAAGTTAAGATACAATACCAACATGAGTGTGCTACGATACAAAGATAAAAATGTATTGGATCTGTGGAAACAATTTTCAAATGTTTATATAGGTGCTAGTCTTGACAGTTGGAGTAACCGTGCTGAATATATACGCCATGGAACTAATTGGAATATTATTGAAATCAATTTAAGGAAGATAAGAAAGGAAGCACCGCATATACATCTGCAGACAAATACAGTGGTTTCCATATTAAACATTAAGACATTAACTAAGTTCATAGATTATATGTTGGACAGTGGGTTAGTTGATGCAAAAAAATATGATCCTCATTTTTATAACGTATTAAATCCGGATTTTTTAAGTCTTGAATTACTGACTGATGATGAAAATAAGAAAATAGTTAATAATCTTAACGAATATGCTAAGAAGAAAGGCGGAAACATAAAACGTTCCTTGCAAACAGTAATAAACGGATTAGAAACAACTACTCACAATAAAAGTCTAATACCAAAATTTAAGAAAGAAATTACATACTATGATATGATGAGAAATGAAAATGTTGCTGCTACATTTCCTGAACTTTCGAGATTGTTCTAATGAAAATTTATTTTGACACATTGAAAAATAATGATTCAAATCATAACCATTTAGCAACTAAGGGAAAAAATGATTATTGGTTAGTGGCCCCAGGCGCACCCATCAAACAGAAGTGCATTAACATGAAACTGGATGTTTCAGAGTCAACAGATGTTAACGAAAAAGGAATATATTTTGTGGATGTAAGAGGAGATCCGCAGTGGTGGGCAGGCGTTTTAAAGAATGTAGGAGTGCCACAAAAGCACATACTATCCAACCTAACCAAGGAAGTAAGGAAACTAGCCAAGAATAGAAAGATTAGAATTGTTATCAATGCTGATAGAGAAGGCGGCCCTATGGTTACTAAACACTGGGATTGCTTTCTATCAACACATACCGCAATGATTGAACTTGGATTGCCCAAGGACAGCGTTCTAATACTACAGGGCAACAAAAAAATAGAGCATCAGTATCGCAGATGGCTAAAAGCCAAGGGTGTTGATAGATTGTATGATGTAATGTATAGCAATCACTTTGGAAACATATTCGGAGATGATAAATTACCAACTGCTCCTGTTATAAAATACGCTATGGCAAACCCTGCCAGCAAGGATTACAATAGCCTTAACAGAGTTTATCGTCCTCAGCGTGGCGCACACTTGTATAGGTTAATGAAGGATGGTGTGCTAGATAAAGGTGTAGTGAGCGGCAATGAAATAAGACTAAGAGATGGTGACACTGAAAGCCTTGTCGGTAATTATGCAGACATAGTCAGTGAGTTTCCTAAGTTCATAGATGGAGATTGGAGCAAAACCAATGCTGCTAATCAGTATAACGTTGAAATATATAAAAACAGTTTGCTTACTGTAATCACGGAAACTATCTTCCTACACGATGTTGCATTCATTACTGAAAAAATATTCAAACCCATTACGATGGGACATCCACTGATACTGTTTGCCAGCCAAGGCACTCTAAGATGCCTAGAGGACATGGGCTTTAGAACGGACTGGTGTGGAATAGATCCCTCATACAATGATATAGAAGACAACGTGGAACGCTTCAATGCCACGCAGCAGGTTCTAAATGATTGGATAGAACTGCCACAGGAAGAAAAGATAGCAAGATTAGAAAAGAGCATGGACACGATACAGCACAATTTTGATTTAATTAGACGCAGTGACTTCTATAGTGATGCCATTAGAGAAGCAGTTGCTAGAACGGAGAAGTATTATGAAACCATTTAATCAATACAGTAGATTCTTTGCATTTGGTTGCAGCCTAACGAACTACAACTGGCCTACTTGGGCTGACATAATAGCAACTGAAGTTTCTGAGTATTACAATTACGGACAGAGCGGCGGCGGCAACCTATTCATAGCCAACAGCCTAGTTGAAGCAAACCTTACGCACAAATTTACTGAAGATGATTTGGTTATTGTAATGTGGAGCAGCGTCAGCAGGGAAGATAGATACAAGAATAAACGATGGGAAACACCAGGCAACATATATACCCAGAGTGTGATAGATATGGAGTTTGTTCATAAGTGGAGCGATGATAGGTTCTATCTTATGAGAGATCTAGGGTTGATTGAACAGACTAGAGTTTATCTTGAACATCTACCATGTGACTCGGACATGCTAAAGATGGTAGACTTTGAGGAAACTAAAATGTTAGATAATATAAAAGGCAATCACCTCGAGGACATATTAAAACTATATTCCGCAACACTTGAACATATTAAACCCGCAGTGGTTGATGTGGTGTATGATGGCGTATGGCCCCAGACACCAATCAAGGGTTGGGGAGGAAAGGGCCAGACAGCAGACTATCATCCAACTCCACTTGGTTACTTAAAATATCTTGAACAATTCTATATAGTAACTGATAAGATGAAAAATTATGCTGCCGAATACGAACTAAAAGTGTTAAACTGTAAAACATTAGATGACACACTTAAATTCTGGACATCAAGCGGAGTTAGTAGATTATAATGCCCTGCATAAACAAAGATAACCTACTATACGTGTTAACATACAGCCTGCACGACAAGGAGATAATAAAAATTAATTCCAATGTCGGAGTTCGTGCTAAAGAAAATGTTCCTTATGATTTTTTCTACATACAATTTTCAAACGCTAATAGTTTTAAAATGTTTAGCATAGAAAATATGGTGCCTGAAGATGTTCTGCAGAAAATTAGGAACAGAGAAGTTTTTCTAATGCTTGATAACGGACTAGAACACTTTTATGAATGTGCAGATGCAATTTATCAAGACATCGTCATTAAGCACAATATACCAGCAGAGCAGATAATATTTCTTTCTGCGGTTCCTAATATGAATGAACACGTTGCTAAGGTTGCACGTCAATTACAGCAACCTGAAATAAAAGTAGATTGGTTTAGTCTATTTGAAGCCACAGGCAAGGATGCAGCAAGAACTAGTCCGATGTCCTTACCAAAGAAAAAAGAATATACTAAGAAGTTTCTAAATCTTAACAGACGCTGGAGGCTGCACCGTCCATTACTTTTGACTCTTCTTAAATCAAAAAATTTATTAGATGAAGGATACATAAGTTTTGCACCTAGCGATGACAAGAGAGGATGGGAACATGTATATCCTCAATTGCAAAACCTACATCGCAACAATAAAAAAATATCCGCGATATTAGAAAAGAATAAGGACATTGTAAGCATGGAACCGATGTATCTTGATACAAAGGATCTCGTTACCAACAGAGCAATACATGAAAATTCCATAAATGAATTTTACATGGAAACCTATTTCAGCATAGTGAATGAAACCACATATTATGAAGGAGTTCCTTTCCTAAGTGAAAAGATCTTTAAAACCATAGCAATGGGACATCCATTCATAATGGTAACATCGGCAAATAGTCTACAATATTTAAAGGAACTCGGATACAGGACATATGCACCTTTCATAGATGAATCCTACGATACTATAGAAGATGATGGTGATAGAATATTGGCTATTTTAGATGAAATTGACAGACTCTGCAAAATCAGTCCAAAGGAATTGCGTAAGTCATGGTTGCCAAATGTAAGAAAAATAGCAAGGCACAATAGAAGCATTTTGGTAGGCAAGGATTATAAAAAATTAATAAGGACTATGAACTATTAGCACCGTTTTAAGGTGTTTTAAACGCATTTTAAGCGTCATACAGCGGTGTTATTAGGTGCAGTGCTATAGTTGAACCCTAGCACAATAATCAGGTTTAAAAGGTGCTTAAATGCGTTTTTGTAAATACTTTTGGTATAACAGTAAAGGAAAAAGAAATGAAGATTGGTTTTATTGGACTGGGTAAATTGGGTCTGCCCTGTGCAGAAGTAGTTGCCCAAAAAGGACATGATGTAACAGGATATGATATTATGGATGTCCAAACTGAAAAGGTTCAATTTAAAACCACAATCCAAGAATGCGTGAAGGATAGAGAAATAGTATTTGTTGCTGTTCCTACTCCACATGATCCTGCTTATGATGGTAGAGCACCTACGGCACACTTAGAACCAAAGGATTTTTCCTACGACATAGTTCATAGTGTTCTCAAGGAAGCAACCCAATATATGAATAAGGATCAGTTGCTTGTTCTAATTTCTACAGTATTGCCGGGCACCGTAAGAAGAGAATTTATACAGCACATCACAAATACAAGATTCGTTTATAATCCATATCTAATTGCAATGGGAACTGTGGCTTGGGATATGGTAAACCCAGACATTGTCATGATTGGAACTGAAGATGGTAGCACAACGGGTGATGCAAAACAACTCGTAGACTTTTACAAAACCATAATGGAAAACGATCCCAACTATGAAATTGGAACTTGGGATGAATGCGAGTGTATAAAAGTTTTCTACAATACCTTCATATCAACCAAAATAGGATTGGTTAACATGATGCAGGATGTTGCTGAAAAGCAAGGAAACATCAATGTTGATGTTGTAACCCGTGCATTGTCTAATTGTGAAAAGAGAATTACTAGTTCAGCATACATGAAAGCAGGAATGGGAGACGGAGGTGGTTGCCATCCAAGGGATAATATTGCACTACGCTTTATGGCAGATAAGTTAGAATTAGGTTATGACTTATTTGATGCCGTAATGAATGCTAGAGAAAAGCAAGCCAAGAACATGGCTGAAAAACTTGTGGAACTAGCAAAAGAACATGACATGCCTATACTACTGAATGGCGTTGCATACAAGCCAGGAGTTCCTTATCAGGACGGTAGTTATAGTCTATTAGTTGGGCACTATTGCCACGAACTAGGACGGGGTCCTATGACAATTGATCCAGCAATTGATTTGGGCGGCGGAATGGAATTTCGAGCAGTGGTTCTTCTTGCTCATCCTACTCTTTATATTAAGTTAAGTGATGATAGTGTTGTGGTAGATCCGTGGAGACAATATTCTTCGGATAAACATTTAGTTATACATTATGGAAATACTAGAAATAGTTAAAGAATTTTATTAGTTCTTTTCTTAATATCTGCTTTTAGTTGCTCAATATTAATTTTAAAATCTAATTTTTTGATTGTATCTTTATACTCAGAAAGAGTATCTAATAATTTTTTGGCAACAGTATTTGAATCGCTTCCTTTTAACTGATCTTTAATATCAATCTCCCAGATACGCCCGTCATTAAATTCCAAAATCATTACGTCAACATAAGCGACCGGCATGGTGTCCATGTAAAGGTCTTCGAACACCTCCGGCCACTCTTTAACTAAATCTTTTGGCGGTTTAAAGTATTGCCGATGCACTGCTTATACTTCTGCTTCGGCCTTTACCTTAGAAGTAGTTTTCTTCTTTGGTGGATCTAAATCATCTGCTTCTCTGCGCATGCGGGCTGCTTCTTTATACATTGCATCAGCCTGACTGCGTAATGATTTAGCAAGATCGGTATCCGAAAGAACTCCGTCTGTTGCTGGTGCTGCTACTGGTTCTTCACTAGGAACAGAATCAGTTGGAGCATTTACTACTGGCTCGCCTGCTTTAGGTGCACCGCTTACAAACGTATAAAGTTCATCAACTTGAACACCTCTTTGTTCTGCAATTAAAACATTCAATTCTGAAAGTTTAATTTCACTATTAGGTGTCGGTGTCATTATAATTGTATCAGTAGCAACTTTCTTTAATCTACCTTCACCTTGAACTGATCTAAGCATGTTTACGCCATTAGCAAATGATCTAGTAAACATAATCTCGCCAAGTTCGTTAGCCTGTTGTCCTTGTTCAGAATCAATAACTTCCATTAAACTATTATGCTGATCATCTTTTAGTGTTGATGTTGGCAATACAAGTGCCAGATTTGATTCTCCTGGAACTGTTCTAAAAACAACGGCAACTTTCTCGCCGGTGTTTGCTATTTTACCTACGTGTTTTGTTTTATTAGCCATTATTTTTCACCTTGTTGGGTTTGTTGTTGTTTTGTAACATGATCTAAAAATGTTGTTAACTTATTATAAGTTTTACCAACTGCTTCTAGTTCATTGGCCTTAAATGCACCTCTGGTTGTTGCAATATCAATAATGCTTCTTACAGCATTTAGATCATTAATATTTAAATCAGGTGATGTTTCTTGATTTGTATCTACACCTGGTGTTGGAACTGGACCACTTGCTGGAGCCGCTTGAGCTTCAGTAGATGCTGCCTGTTCTGTATTTTCGTTTTTAACTTCTTCCGCCATTTAGTTTCTCCTTAGGTATGGACAAGCCAACATAAAATATGTTAACTCTTTTTGTTCTTCAAATCCCACAAATGTTGATGTGTGAAATCTGTTTTCGTCATTAACAGACGGATAACTGACAACACAGTATCTTCCTGTTAACTTAGATTTAATCCAATCAACGATATTTTGATCAGTTCTTTCCGAATTTCCAATTTTTGTTTTGGAAAAATGCGGAGGCATCGTTTTCAATTGCCTTGAATTTAATACATCAAGTGGATTAAGTTCTATCATGTAATTATTTATAAACTGCTACTATTACTCTGATGATTCTTGGCTTAATCTTTTTGATAGAGCCTTGTTATATCCTAATTTTTGGACATCACCACTAAACAAATAGAGCTCAAATGCAGCCTTTTCTTTCAAAACAGTAATTGATCTCTTAGTAATATAATATGGCGATTCTATATAGTTGTCAAGCCACAAAAGAATTTGCGGTGTAATTGAAAAGTTTTTTGGAAAACTAATTTTGTATGTTTTAATTTGTGCTTTCTGTTCTATATACTTAATTGCAAAATCAGTAAGACGCAACCCGCCATCGTCTTTGCTTCTAACATTCCACCACCAGTCAAGTTTTAGTTTTTTAACTTTTTCGTCTGTGATAGATTCTTCTGCGGCTTTTAGAAAAATTTTTGTGTAGTCGTCTTTAACGTCCATTTCACTATTCTTTTTCTCCGCTAGTAAGTTTGTATACTGAAAAATCATCTGTGTTAAAGAGTTTGTTTAGTTTCTTTGCTAGATTTCTAGCATGACCAGGATTAGAAAATGATACCTTCTTATATTTAGGACCAGGATAACTCGAAATAGCACTACCACTTTTTAGATTAAAAGGTTTTTCCTGATAAAACACTGCCCAAATGGCTTCGCTTTCAAGAATCTGTTCTACTTTATATGTTTCTCGGTTTGTATGTTCGAGAATTATTGTTGGTTTTGGTCTGCTCATATATACGTAATCCTTAGTTAACTACGTATATATTTATCCTTTTTTCAGAATCCACCACCGTCAAATTTTACATCAACTTCTGTTGTAGACTGTTTAATTTCTTTTAATAGGCTGTGTATTTCCGATACAGTAGACCCTAGTTTAGTTGTAAGCAATGATAGTTCTGTTGTAAGATCACGTGCTTCCTGTATTGTAATTCTTACTTCTTTTTGTTGAGATCTTTCTGCAACCGTGATACGTTGTAGTAGTTTTTCTACAGTTGCTAGATTTGCCGGTAAGTTATTTGTTGACACTTGATAAAACCTGTTTCATTTCTAAATCCGTCTTAAAGGGCCCTTTGTAATCATAACGCTGAAGTGTGATTAACTTAGGACAAAAACTCTTAACCCAACCCTTTTCAAAACGAATTACATAGTAGCCTGCACAATATAAACTTTTTGAATCCTTGCTTTTTGTAAACAACGGCAATTTCTTCTGTATGTCATACATTGCATTATGCGGGCAGGTGCTAGTTCCAAACCCATGAACTTCTTTAGGATTTGAATTATCTGCTTCCTTAATAATTTTTGCAACAAAAAATTCACTACCAAATTGTTCAGTAATACTTTTCTTAGTATTAAAAACTTTTACACCATCTTTATTGCTTAAAATAAATTTGTTTTCTTCATTCTTTCTCAATGTGGCAATACGAACACCATTGTTTTCAACGATCCAAAATTTATTATCAATTACTGGTTTTGCCTGTATTTCTGTCATGTTATCCTCCTACCACATTTTCAACTGCATTGTCATATTTTGCATTTAAAGGTTCTGCATAGGCTTGTGCTTGATCTGAAATCTTTTTCAAATCATACAAGTGACAAAATTTCATAAGTCTAATACCAACCTGGCTAATATTTTTATTAGCGGTAGTTGCAGTTTTAATTGTGTCGTTTATAATTTCTCTTATTTCATCTGGTTGTGCTGTAAGATCAATAAGTGTTTTATTTCTTTCATAATCTTCTAGCACACGATGTTCTTCACCGTTATGGTCAACCCAACGTTGCAACATAAGATTGTTCCAACTAAATCCTTTAGTTTGTCTATCAGCAAATGCCTCCATTAGACCGACTTTATTTTTAGTTCCTTTCTTACGAACACCTGGGTATGCACTGAATACGTTATCGCTTGTATCACCTCTCATACACTTTTCAAACAATAACCACTGCGGATCTGGTGCAGGTTTAGGTTCTTTAGTTTTCTTATCAATTACAGGAAGTCCTTTCTTATCAAAGAATCCTTCGTGTGTTGAAGTAACTTCTTGCACACCATTATATAGTTTAACATTAGGTGCAATTAATTGTTGAAAGTCAGTGTCTGTTGATATAACAACGTGTTCTGCATCTGGATGATTTTGTATCCAACCTGCAATTAGATCATCTGCTTCAAGTTGCGGGTGTTGTAATACTGTGCAATTAGTCTTATCGGTTACAAATTGTTTAAATGTGTCAAATGCTTCCCAGAATACAGTTTCTTCTTCCTGTTGTTTTTCAGTAAGAGCATCTCGTGCTTCTTTTCTATTGCGCTTATAAGGTTCATAGTGATCTTTTCGCCACGAACGTCCTTCTAGGCAAAAGATAACATGTGTGCCTCCAAAGTCTTGCCAAGCCTTCTTAATGCTGTTTAGCGTGATATGAAAAGCCATACCTAACTTAATATCAGCATCTCCGTTAATTACATGCCTCGCACGAAAGAACGTGTTCGCAGTATCTACTATTATATGACACATTTTACTCATTTATTCCTTTTAACAACATCTGGATCAATACTACCAGTGTCTAGTGGGCCTCCGTAGTCACCATCGACTACAACGTTTGCACAAAGTTCACGAAACCAACGATCAACAATATCTTCATCCTTGTCACCGTCAACTCCGTATCCTTGTTCTCTTAATTGTATAATAAAATTTTCGTTCCAGTCAAGCTCAAAAAAGCCGTTTCGGACATTTTCTTTGTTAACATGTGTATTCAAAACACCTACCCATGGCTCCTTTTTCATAGTAGCCTTCTCCTTTTCAGTAAGACCAGGCTTACTAGTATCAGGCTCTTTTTTCTTAAACATCTTCTTTATAAAGTCCATTGTGTTTCCTTATGTTCCGATAGCATTACCAAACAAGTATACATGCACCCTTGCAGCCACATTGTATCCACGTTCAAACGCCATCTTAGCAACCGCACCTGCTGTTGCTGTTTGTTCTTCTTCTCTAGCACCAACGGGCATTACCCAAACAGGATAATCCACATCTTGTGCCTTAAATTGTGCGATAACATCTTCCATCTCATCCCACTGCTGTTGCTCGCTGCCAACAACAAACTTTAGTTGTCCTTTATCAGACAAATTTCTGTATTGTGCCACAGTTTCAGGTTTAATTGCTTTCTTTGCTGTTTCACCTGCCACACTCCATAGTTTAGGACTTACACTAAAAAATAGTTCAACATCTTTTGTTACTTCATTATCAACATACCAAAATTCCTTAAACTCTTGTGTAAGTTCCTGTGTGCCATTTGTTTCAAATGTAACACTAGCAGGCATATTATTAAGACGCTTAAATTCTGTCATGATACCGATGAATGCTTCTTGACCGTGTTTCATTAACGGCTCACCGCCTGTAACACAGAAGTGTTGTCTCTGTCCTGTAACAGGATGAAGGAACAACCCTTTAGGATTTGAATCTGTTTTAAGTGTATCGATAATTTGATGTGCTAGTTCGACAGCAGTCTTTTGACCCATTAAATGCTTAAACTTCTTCGACCAAGTGTAACTACTATCACAGCCTTTATCCCATACAGGCAAATCTTCTACACGTTTTACAGTTGTAGTATCAAACTGTTCAAATGGCAAATCATAAGTGTCAGGATTAGTAGGATCAATCTGTCCAAAGCCATTACATTGTAGATTACACAGAAAGAAACGTATCCACGCAGTGGGCACACCTGTGTAGTGTCCTTCACCTTGTATGCTGTGAAAGATTTCGCTGTAGTAGTATTTCTTATCAGTTGCTATTATCATTGTCTTTATTATACACTTTCTCTTGCTCTTTGTCAACCTTTTTAGACAGTGTAAAACTGCCATCGTAATTATCATCCCAAATTAAGGTATCTCCAAAATCCCAGCCCATTTGATTCAGTAATTCGGTGGGTAATGGAAGAACCAGATCACCCGTATCCGGATCTTCCTCTAACTTTATGGTGTGTGCCAAAATATCCTCCTAGAAATACTTTTCAAGGACTTCTAACTGATCATGATATTCTGCAATAATTTTAAGTTCTTTTTCAATTGCTTCCAAAATATCAGGATGCTCGCCAACGCCAGCAGCATTCTTAAGATACACTTCAACGTTCATTGCGTGTTTAGCAATGTGTCCTTTGGCGTGTTCCTTAATTGCTTCAATTGCGTTTTCGCGATTGTATTCTCTACCTAGTGCCATTGTTTTCTCCTTTTCAACATCCAACTGTCGGTTCATCAAACATTTCTATCTGATTGATTTCTTTTTTGGTGTATTTTTGTTTCTCTGGAATAACTCCACGAACACCACCTGCGGGGTCTTCCATATCTCCGTCTCGACGGAAAATTAAATGAACATGTGGATACATACAGGTCTGTCCTGCACTAGCACCCATGTTAATACCAATATTGTAACCTGTGATATCATTATCTGCTTCTATATTCATGCTTCCCATTTCCATAGCAAATTTAAAACACTTTAAAATATTTTCTTGTGTGTTTTCTTTTGGAACAACAAGTGTGTGCCCCGGAGTCACAGGATAGATATCACGATAAACAATAAATTCACGTGTATCAATTTCTACCTCGGACCAAGGAGCTCTACCTTGTTGCTGTGCTGTTTCTAAAGTATCAGTCATCATTCATTCTCTAATTCGTCAATGTGATCATCAAACTCAGTTTGACCATACCATGCTTTTAAATCCTCAGCAAAGTCGTCATCCTTCTGAGCCCATGCCCAGATAGCGTCCTGTTGATCCTGCGGTAGATTTTGAAAATCAGTTCTGAAATATCTAGCCTGCTCTTCGCTGGCTTCTTCTCTCATTTCTTCAGAGGCAGCCCAATCTTCCTCGTCATCGCTTTCACCCATCTCATCAGCCGCCACCCAACTATCCCACGCGGCTGAGTGTGCTTCTTCGTTTAGATTACTAATGATGCTATACGCTTCATCCTTAGTCATTGTCATTAATATACTCCTGTTCATACCATGTTTTAAATTCTGGATTATCATTGAAAATCGCAACAATATCTTCTGCCGGAACCTGTTCTGTTCTAATACAGGTTGCCACACTTTCCCAATCTTCTCTTTTATAGATTACTTTTACTGCCATTAAAATCCCCTACCTCTGTTTATTTGGTATACTCTTGGACCGGGTGTTGTAAATTCAAACCCCATCTTGTTTCCGACATATACCTTTCCATTGTATTGCATGTGTATTTTATTACCTGCAAGCCAGATATCTACGGACTGCTTTTCTTGAAATCTTTCAACTTCTGCTTCTGCTACCTTGTCATTGTCTGTGCATGTAACTGTGCATACCTTATCGTATTCTGTTGGCATTAGTATTCTCCCACGTTTTCCCAAGGATAAACTAACCAACAGTCTTCCTCAGCCTTGTTAACTTCATCACAGTAGTATGACACACCGTCAAACTCGCTTGATAAATTTTCTGTTAATACTGCAAAGCGAACATTGTCACCCCAAATCTGATCCCATACGGGTGAGTTAGGTAAACAACTAGTTCTCCAATCTTCCTTAATCCAGTTAAATGTAGACCCAGTATCATTAATGTCATCAACAATTAAAATATTCTTACCTTCTGGATTGTGTTTAAACTGTCCCATCTCTGGAGCATACTCTCCGTTTTCATCGTATCCGTATGCGTCCTCACTCATCCAAGCATTTGACTCAATACCGTGTCCGCTATCATCACGCAGGCTTACCTTTAGTGCTTCACAGCGTATGCCAGTCATGTTTGAAATGATTGTAGCAGGAACATTACCTCCACGTGTAATTCCAACTATGTAATCCGGTTTCCAGTTATCCTTATACATTTGTGTGACAATATTTACACACATTTTTTCCACGTCCTGCCAGGAGTAGTAAACTTTTTTAACCATTTTGAGCCTCCAATGAAAAGTCAATCTGCTTTATGTTTGCCCAACGGAAACTTCTCCAACCCTTGGCATTGATATCATAAACAGTGCAGGTCTTATCTTCTTTTTGTTCTTCCACTTCTTTCAGTGGGTGAGTATCCTTGAGTTTGGGTCTGTGTTCCTCTGGAATGGATTCATCCTTGAGTGTGCATGTCATCACACGTTCATCGCCATTTACCTTGGAAAAGGTAACCACAACCTCACGTTCCTTGAGTAGTGTGCGTAACCAATTCTTGGCTTCATCAGTTTCAAACTCCTGCCAACTGTAATAATCTTTTTTAACCATTTTGTCCTCCAATTTTAGTTTGCATTTAGATAAACATTTCCGGATATAGATATCCGAGGTTCGTCGCTACTATAAAAAGGATATACACAATGCACTAATTTATTAGGAAACATTAATATTTTTCCTTCTTCTGCAGGTATTGTAATGTATGATATATTTCCTAACGTAGATGTATATAACAACTCAAAGTTTCCTGAACAATTTTTATTAGATTTATTACCTGGCGAATACAGATCTTCTTGTTCCCTTGAGAAAGGAACTTTTAACCAGATAACAAAGCTCATAATGCCAGCATGATGATGATTAGGATTAAACTCGTGTTTTTCTTGTAAGTTAACCCACAGGTCATCCATTACGAAGGGAACATTGGATGTTAAATTTCCAATAGTTTTTAAATAATTAAAATCTTCATCGTATCTATTTAAAAGATCTAATATATACGGCTCTATCGATGGAGCAACATCTGATATATTGAATTCATTTTTTAGGTTACCTGCTAAAATATTATTCATTTTTTTAGAATTTTGATCTAATAAACCTACTCTGTTTGTTAAAATATTTAATATATCACTAGGAATACTATCGGTTAGGTATCCAAAATTAGGAAAATTAAAAGATGTTACTGTCACTCAAATACTCCTCATTGTGTATCCACTTGTAACCACGTTCTTCAATTGTGTCTCCACCATGCCAAGGAAGGAATCCCCACTCCTTCTGCTTCTTGCCCATGAAGAACAAACTCCAGCATGGAATTTCATTACCATTCTTGTCCTTGGGTAGTTCCAACCAATGCAGATCATCTGCACTCCTAATGCGGAAGTGTCCAGGACCTCTCCATACTCGTGTGCTACCTACCACACCACCAGTTGTTTCGTTTCGCAGTGGAATGTGTTCCCAATAGCCTCCCTTTAGGATCAGTGTTGCATAACCCCAGGGATGATCATGTAGCACAGGTTCATCACCTATCATAACCTTGTGCAGTGTAATATTAAATGGAAAACGTTTTCTATCCTTTAAAAAAATATAGTAACGATCAAGATAGGGAATCTTACCGGCTCTATCGTATATAGTTCGCTTGCGACCTAGTTTATCAAGCAGTTTCAAGAACATCTAAACCTCTTTCTCTTAGATAGCGTTTCAATTCCTTGTCTGTGGGTTGAACGCTATAGTTTTGTTTGAAAAATATTTCGTAACTATCACTTCCATATTTTCCAATTCCATATAGTATTGTAGCATCATTTCCGTCCCATGTCAAGTATTGTTCTGACATTTTACGCAGTGCATTTTCCCGCCTGTTATAAAAGCCCAATTCTCTTATGACTTCTATCACCTGTTCTGGCGTGCTTCTTAGGAATTTTTTGGGTGTATTCCATTTTGCGAGGAAGTTTGGAAGCACCCGCTTTACCTGAATTCGATCAGTTTGGTTAAGCATTATCACGCCTACCATGTGTTGCCAGGAACCGTCAATCTGTTCCTGCACCATTAGATCATCACGCAAGGGTTTTCCAGGGTTGAACTTTCGCATATACTTCCTTCACTCTCTTGTTATATTCATCTTCATTGACTGCAAGGTTATTATAATGTTGTTTCCAAATTCTTTTCATATCATCTGGTATTTTTGGATCAGCAATTAATGATTTAAGGTAATTGCTACGCTTCTGCTGTAGCTCTTCCGAAAATGGCCCCATAATCTATTCCTTTCATTGGACAGTGCTGTCTGCTCAGCCTTACCTTGTGTGGAGTTAGATTGTGCAGTTCAGTCATGTCGACTAACTTAATACCACGAAGATTATACATTAATGCTTCGTTAGGCGTAAGAATCTTAATGTCCTTCTGTGTCTTTTGCGGTTGGACCGCATACACACGCTGTTCATTTAGATTCATTATACCAACTCCTCTACTACTCCTAGTCCTTCTGCTCCAATAAGCAGTAGACCCGCAATCCAAAAATTACCCGCCATTAGAAATGCAAAACCTGCAATCCTAACAAAACTCTTTACCAGGCTGACATAAAAATGTCCTCTGCCTGGATCCTTACCTGCTGGAATTATGATGTGTTCTGGTATTGGCATCCTTGTCCTTCCTTTCTTTTTTGTTAAAAATTTTATCCCAATTATCCTCAAATTGTTTTCGAGGAATTTGTGTAGGTCGCTGTTTACTTCCCTTGCCGCTCACTTTTTATCTCCTTTATAAATCTCCAGCGCAAACAGCACTAGAGAAATTATCATTACTATTCCGATCATAGGTCCCATTATCGAACTCATCATAATATAAAGTCCTGTATGAAACCAATGACACCTATTGCAAAAACAATAACAATGAATACCTGTGCCATTCTGCATGCGATATAATCATAAATCATCGTGGTGCAAACTCCTGTTGCAGTTTAATGTTATCCATGAATTCTTTCTTAGTGCCTGGATCATCCTTGAACGAACCTTCAAGCACTGTAGTCTGTGTCAATGAACTGTGTGCCATGATGCCTCTATTCTCACAACAACCATGCGTTGCCTGGATATACACACCAATGTTCTTTGAGTTCGTTGCTTTCTTGATTTCACGTGCAATGTCATTGCACAGTTCTTCCTGTAGCGTTCCACGCCTTGCACACCACTGTGCAATACGTGTATATTTGCTAAGTCCAATTACCTTGCCATTAGGAATAATACCGATGTATGCCACTCCGCTAACAGGTTGATGATGATGCGAGCATACACTCTTTAGTTCTGATCGAACCACAAGCATGCCTGTATAAGCATCTGCTCCGTCATTGGGGAAAGCAGTTGCAGTAGGAATCTTGTCATAACGTCCCTGCATTAATTCATTATAATACATTTTAGCAAGGCGTTTAGCAGTGCCTTGGCTGTTAGGATCAGTTGCACGATCAATTAATAGTGCGTCTAAAACGCCCTCAAATTTTTCTGCGGCTTCGTCAATTAGTGTTTGCTTTTCGCCCTCATAGATGAATTCGCTAATATTATCGCCTGCCCAATGACGCTTGTTTGCGTCCTTCAACCTGCGTGTTACTTCTTCGTATTTTTTCAATTTACTTCTCCGATGTTAAGGCAGTGGATTGCCATGTTGCTATTGTATTGCCTTTAATAGATTTCCACAACCGAAATATTCTCCATTCAGTTTTGTTACTTGTTTATTTAGGCTTACGAGATGGTCCTCGTAATTTTCCATATAATCAACAATCTTGTCCATCACTTGTTTCTTGTGCTTCTTGTATGATTCCATGGACTCTGTCCATTCGCTTGGATATAGGAAATCTCCTACGGCCATTTCTGAATAGCTCAATCTATCCGGAACCATGGGAAGTGCGCCTACTAGTGCGCCTTCATACCAACTGATGCCCAGCGTTTCTTGTAGATTCGCACTAAACACAAGTTTCGCCTCTCCCAGCAGGTTGTGGTATTCGTTCTTTGAAAGTTGCCTTTCCTGGCAAACTACAAAGTTGTATTGTGGTAATGCTTCTTTTAAATCCTGGAATATAGGCAATTGTTTTTCTGGAGCAATTCTGTGCGGAAATAGCACAGTATCCGTTTTCTTCATGCCCTTATACATAGTAAGCAGTCCATCCATGTATTCAAATGGCCAACCCGTTCTTACTACCTTGCTTCTATCCAGTTCCGGAAAACTTTCAAAGAACATGTCGATATGGAATTCACTTGCGAAATAGTTATGATCAAAGCATTCATACATGCTTCTTTCAGCATTTCTTACCCAAGGCTTATCACCAATTAGTCTGCCAAGGAAATCAGCAGGATCATAACTGCCAGCATGCCATAGGCCACCGATTCTAATGTTAATGCCCAGTAGCTCAGCCATGTATTTAAGTTGGATAACAGTTGGGTTCCACGCATCTGTATATAGGAAATAATCTCCATCCTTTACTTCTCCTTTACAGAACGCTTCCGCAATCTGCATTAATTGATTTGATTTATAAACATTGGTTCCACCAAAGTTGAGGAACGCCCCGGGCGTTGTGGCCTGAGGCGTATCTCCTCCATTTAGAACTTGCACAGTATGGCCGTGAGCCTTCAGCAGTTTGGGAAATTCAGTCTTCCACTGTTTAGTGTAGCGTGTTTCTACTGCTTCAAGATCAACTAGCCATATTTTCATCGGTGCTTGTTCCTTTTATTATTATTTTGATATTTGCGATTTGTTTTCGCAAATGCTCTCCACACATAACTGCTGTTGTTGTAGAGATCCTTTTCATTAAAAGGATAAAAGTTTCCGCGGTTATCTTGATTGAACCGACAAAAGTCTTTAAATCTTTCAAGATCATTAAAGACACGATTGTAGGCTTCGCGATTAAATTGAATAGCCATGTTATGCTTCCTTTGTTACTTTGCATACTCGATATGGGCACCGTTCTCTCCATCTTCACTTACGTCAATATGGACTTCACGGCCTGGGTGTTTAGCAATGATCTGATTGTATAGATCATCACAAATCATTTCACAACTCTTATAATCTAGTTCAAGGGTTTTCTCCTCATAAAGTTTTTCTAACCAACGTTTAAATTGAATAAACTCAATATCTCTGTCGTTGTGTGTTACAGTGATACCGACCTTAAAATGGAATATGTGTCTGTGGGGATAACCCAAAAACGAAACATCATATTCATCTCCTGTTGCTAGACTAGGATCATCCAGTGCCGCAGGATACTTGTGGATACCTTCCTTGCGGAACGTAACCCAAATCATACGTTTTGCCGTATTCATAATACGTCTGTGATTGTCTTCTGCCATTGCTTCTTTCATCATTTCATCAGTTATGCTCATAGTATACTACCTTTTTTGTTAGTTGTCATCCACTATTTTATCGTTTTTGTATTCTTCCCATTCAGTAAATTTTGAACGATCCATTAAGTCATGCAGTGCATGGCACCAAACACCTGGATTGGTTGCTTGGAAATCCTTGTCATCAATCTTAATCATTGTGTTATAATTCCACTGTTTTACATAAGGAACTGGAACACGTAGTTGCGGAATAAAGTTTTCGTATTCAACTAATGGACCATCCAAGAATAGTTCGGCAGCATTAAGTGGAATATCCAAACTGCACCAGTAGCCATCCTCGAGGAAAGGAGTAATCATCTTATCCCATTCTTCGTAATAGTCTGCACTGTGTTTTTGCGAACCAGGATCATAACTATGATTGGCACCGAAAAATATATGTTTATGTTCGTTTAAG
>Ga0222718_10000167_pt1 | contig 64973 bp, 100 predicted proteins | sample C33_27DmetaG_FD_165045 | JGI IMG/M metagenome (GOLD analysis project Ga0222718, IMG submission 165045) | Estuarine water microbial communities from San Francisco Bay, California, United States - C33_27D | ecosystem: Environmental > Aquatic > Marine > Unclassified | place: USA: California... | reverse complement strand
TTTGGTCCTGCCCGTTGTTCTGGTGGCGGTTCTTTGGTTAATTATTTGTTGGGAATTACTCAGGTTGACCCGCTTAAATACGACCTTCTTTGGGAGCGGTTTCTCGGAAGACATCGTTGTGTGGATCCTTCTACTTTTGTTATTGCTGAGTCTGGTCGTAAAATGATCAAAGATTTAGCTGAAGGTGAAAAGGTTTTAACACATACAGGTGAGTTTAAAAGAGTTATTGACAAAGAAGAAGCAATTCATGATATGGCAATTAAGGTAAAGTTTGGCGGGCAAGAAATTATATGTTCTCCTAATCATCGTTGGATTGTAGTTCGTGACGGTGAAACAATTGAAGTTATGGCATGTGAACTTAAAAGAGGGGACAAATTAATAAAAGCTTGATTAATTTGTCTAAAATGTAATAGTGAAAAACTTATTATATAATAATAATGTAAACAATAATCACCTTAACAAAGGATTCATTATGAATTTTGATATTAGAAAAGATTTAAAACCCGGAATGAAATTGGCAAACCATCCATTTGGAATTAAAATCCATAGAAGACACGTTGATTCAAGCAAGATAATTTTCACAGGTGGAAAGACATTTGGAGAAAAGAATGTTATCGAACTTATCGAGAAAGTAGGTGAAGATTATAAAGGCGATCCAATCTGGAGATGCTTACTAAACAACACAGAAGTCGTAGAGGCGGAAGGACTTGAGTGGTGTGTTATGGAACATCGGTGGAAACTCCATAAACTCAAGCACGAAAAAAAGGAACTTCTAGAACAGCTAGAGCGTTTAGCAATCATGATTGAGCGTCAAGAGGAAAGATATCCGTTGCATCCGTTAGTGCCGGCAAATAAATAATCATTATTGTAAAAACTAACATGAAAGAATTTTATAAAAAACTTAAAGAGGATAATGAATATGACAAAATACCCAACCTTGAACGAAGAAATTATAAAGGGACAAAACACCTTATTAGAAATCGATGAAATTGAATACATTCCGTATACAAAAGTAATGGTAGATATCGAGGTTGAAGATGATCATACTTTCTTTGTTGCTCAAAATAAAGATAGTGATTTTGTTTTGACACACAATACTTCGTGGCCCGATATCGACTCTGACGCTGGCGATCGCGATGCTCTTATAAATGCAGCTCGTGAGCTTTATGGTAATGAAGCAGTTATTCCTGTCTCAAACTTTAATACTCTTAAACTAAAATCCCTCGTAAAAGACATTGCCAAGTTTTACGGCATCGATTTTGGTGAAGTAAATAAAATGACCGGTCCATTACAAAACGAAGTAATGGCTCAAGCTCGTGATGAAAATACTGAAAAGTCTGTATTCGTGCTTAAACATTCTGACTGCATGCAATATTCAAAAGGTTATCGTGAGTTTATGGAAAAGTATCCAAAGGTCAAAGATCACCTCGAGGCTTTGTTCATGCAGAACAGATCAGTTGGTCGTCATGCTGGTGGTGTTATTATTGGTCCGCCTGAAGATCTTGAAAGGTCAATGCCAATTATCGGTGTTCGTGGTGAATTACAAACTCCTTGGACAGAAGGTATGAACTTTCGAAACCTTGAAGACAATGGTTTTATTAAGTTTGACTTTCTTGGTTTAACTCTACTCAAAGACGTTGAAAACTGCATCAGTAGAATTATTACTCGTGAAACAGGTAAAAAACCAACGTTTCTCGAAATACGTGATTGGTTTGATAAGCATCTAAATTGTCGTTATGTTACACAAGATGATGAAAAGGTTTGGAAGCATGTCTATCATCAGCGTAGAAAGACAGGTGTATTTCAATTTACTGCTGAAGGTGCGCGTAAATTCTGTGAAAATGCCAAACCAACTACGATTGAAGAATTAGCTGCACTGACAGCAATCTATCGACCTGGTCCTCTTCGTGCAAACGTTCATAAGAAATACGTAAAGGATAAAGCCAACTCAGAAAACATTGAATATGCACATCCAATCATCAAAGAAATACTTGGCACTACTTTTGGACATGTAACATTCCAAGAACAGTTCATGCTTTTGGCACAAAAACTTGGTGGTTTTACTCCGGCTGAATCTGATAAACTTCGCAAGACATTGGTTAAAAAATCATTGGATACAATGGGCAAGAAAGGTGATGAACGTGAAGCTGCTCGAATTAAGTTTGTAACCGGTGCTAAAGAAATAAATGGTGTTCCAGAACATGTATCACAAGAGTTATGGGAACGTATTGAGTTCTTCTCAGTTTATGGTTTTAATAAGTCTCATGCGATTGCTTATGCATTGGATTCATACTATGCAGCTTGGTTGCACACCTATTATGAAACTGATTGGCTAGGTACCATTCTTGAATCAGAAAATAACAATCCTGATGCTTTGGCTAAGGCGATTAGTGAAATTAAGGCTATGGGCTTTGAGGTATCAACACCGGACATTAATGAATCAGGAATTGCATGGACATGGTCGGAAAACAAGAAATCGTTTATTCCTCCGCTAACAGCAATTAAAGGTCTCGGTAAAAATGCTGTGAAAGAAATCTTTGAAAATCGACCTTATGAGTCAATCGACCAAATGTTGTTTAACGAAGAAGGCAAATGGTATCATTCTAAACTCAACAAAACTGGTTTTGCTGCGCTTTGCAAGGTTGAGGCATTGCATTCATTAAGAGAAATGTGGGATGGAACGATTAAAAATCATAAACAACTGCATGAAATTATTATTGAAAATTATGTCTTGCTTAAAAAGTCTCGTTGGGGTATGACAATTCGACAAGCTAAAAAGAAAGATGCACCTGATTTTTTCTTGCAATTAATTGATGGTACTGCTGAAATTGAAGATTGGACAAGATTGGAAAAGTTGCAAATGTACCAGGATTTATGTTCGGCAACACGTGATGATTTGGCTTTCCCGGAAGAAATGTTAACCAAAATTCAATCATCAGGAGTTAAGTCAGTTTTGCAATTCGATCCTGGTGAAAAGTCAATTGGTTGGTTTTGTGTAATTGAATGGATTAAAAAGACAACCAAAAATAAGAAAACCTTTTATCGAATTAAGATAACTGATAATCAAAATAACACAGGTTGGCTTCGAATGTGGGGTAATAAGCCAAGTTCAATGACTCCTTATTCTATCTGGTTGACTCAAGCTCATAATGATCCAAACTGGGGTGCATCAACAAGTGTGGCAAAAGTCAGACCTTTGATTGTGTAAGTGATAATTATTTACATTTAGGAGGCCAAATGCATTTTGGAATGTTTAGAAAGTTTAACCAATACGGTGCAGAACAGCTTTATTGTTTTTTATTGACTAATGAAGGTGTATCAATTCTTAACGAACTTAAACAAGGATACAATAAACAATTATTTAAACCACTTTTAAATAATATAATTGCTAGCATGATTTTAGAAAGGCAAGACGATCCTTGTAACGATGGATTTATGTTATCTCATTGGGCTTCTGCACAGAGAGGCGCAGGAAAAATGCTATTGGCTAATGTTTTTAATCATGGTGTAACTTTATATGCAGATAGATATCAAGTTTCTGAATTAGCACGTACCGCTATTTTGAAAATGACAAAATTATCAAAAGACGGTACGATAATTATTAAGCCTTTAGATAATGAATCACGCCCTGTAACCCCAGACAGAGAAGATGATTGTATAACTTATACTAATACAGGCGGTTATACTATGTCAAATTCTGGAGAATATATTTCAAAATTAGATTCTGATATTAGTGGTTTAGGTATTGAAGACTATATGGATTTTTCTGCTTCGTTTGCAAATCCAAGCTATTCTCCTCCGTCTGTAATTACACAAGAAGAAATAGACAAAATGGGTTATAACTCGGTGAAAACAATTGAAAATGCTGTTATGTCACATTTTAATATTGAGATTGGTGCTTCAACAAATCAAAGAGGCCGTTATGGCAATATTCAAGAATCTAAAATTAGAAAAATGATAATAGAATCTTTGCTTAAGCAAATTATTGTAAAGTAATAATATTTTTGTTATAATACCATTAAAAGGAGTTTTTAATGGTTAAGTTTCCTATTGAAAAAATTATAATTGAAGGACCAGATTTAGCTGGCAAAACAACATTATTTAATAAAATGCACGAAATTTCAAAGTTTCGTTGGAACATACAAGATCGCTCTGCACTATCAATGTTAATTTATGCAAAAATGTATGAGCGAGATACATTTCATTTAGTTGAAAATCTTAAAAAAGAATTATTTAACTTAAATAATCAAATAATTTTGTTATTACCACCAATTGAAGTCTTATCAAAAAGGTTTCAAAAGCGCGGTGACCCAATACAAAATTTGATTTCTTTAAAAAAGTTACATAAACTTTTTTCTGAGTTTGAAGAAGAATATGGATCGTTGCCAAATGTAACTGTTGTCAAAAAAGAAATTCCTGACTTAGGATATATATCAATTGTCAGCCGTTATCTTGCAATGGAACGAAATACAACGATACATCAATTTCCTAATATGTGCGTTAATGCTGCCAATACACAAAATAATAAAGAAGTCGTAGGCCTTAGGTTAACTTATTTCGACGATGGCCAATTCACAGATGTTAAACCAGCACTGTTAGAGTACGAAGGTGAAAAAGAGTACTATGATAAAATTGAACAACAACTTCGTGGTAAAATGTTAAATAATCATGCATTAGGTCAAAATGCAACTTCTAGGCGAATAATTTATCACGATGATAGTTGTATTTCTTTGGCACACTTTCTTATCCGTGATCAGATATTTGATGCTAAGTTTTTTCTTCGTTCATCAAACGTTAAAGATACTTTAAAATATGATATTAATTTTATTCATTTTCTAACTAGCCAAGTGTACCAGCATTATCATTGTAATCAACCTGTGAAAATAGAAGTAACATTAAACTCAGCGCATATTTGTGATAGAATAGATTAGTTATGAATGATAAGTTATGGTTATTAATTGATGGAGTACTAAAAAAACTTCATCATGCAAAATTTTGGGCAACGTCTGTTGATTCATATAAAGAAGATATTATGAAAGCAATAGAAGTTTTAGAAACAGCAAGAAATAAAATTGAGGAAAAAAAAATGAAAAAAGAGAAAGGGTAAAATATTTAATAAATAAAACATATGGACCCTTATGTCAATTTATCATCAAACCATAAGAGGCCTCGGGTATGTCCCGTCTTATCAGGCATCTTCAGTTCCTTATCTTACAAGCTCCTTAGCAATTCCTGATAATAATTCAGAGCCTATTGAAATTAGCTTTCAAACTGTTACACGTTTTGTTATAATTACAAACACATATTCTGGAGCACAAAATCGACCCATGAGATTTGGGTTTAGCGAGAATGGAATCAAAGGTGTGGAAAATAACAATTATGCTGTTCTAAATAATGGGGAAAGTTTTGAAGGATCTTTTAAAGTTTCGAAAGTCTTTCTTTTAAGCGATTCTGTTTTTGGTACATCCGGATCAATTGTCGCAGGATTGACAGATATTAGCAGTGAATTATTACCTAATAATTGGACAGGATCAATAGGAGTAGGATAATGGGTTTTACAGATTTAAATAATGGCGGAAATTCTTCAAGCGGTGGAAATAATACTTCTATTATTAAGCCCACAATTGGATTTGGAGGTCTAGCAGTACAAACATTAAGACCGGTTGCGCAAGCAGATTTTGTTTATGGTATAAATGATTTGTTATTTCAAACATCAAGCTTTGCACAGTCTAGTATTAGTTCAGCTGACGGTCTTGGTCTTTTAAATTGTGGAACAGATGTTTCAGGTTCAGCTATCTTGAGAATTAGGAGAGGAATCAAGTATCGTCCTGGCCAAGGTTCTATCATGAGAGGAACAGCTATTTTTGATACTCCTATCGAAAATAATTTACAATTAATTGGAGCGGGAAATACTGAGAGCGGATATTATTTTGGATATTATGGCACTCAGTTTGGTATTATTCACAAAGAAACAGGGTTAGCCGAAGTAAGAAGATTAGAAATAACAACCGGCGCCACAGATAACGAAGAGGTAACATTAACTTTAGATGGTGATGATTATACTTTCAATATTGAGATTGAAGGTACAACTAGTACTTCTCAAACTGCTTATAAGCTCTTAAGACAAAATTATGCTGACGTTGGAAAAACAGGTTTTGTTTCTGATACAATTGGATCATATATTTATTTTATCGCTGGCAATTGTAATCCAACTTTGACAGGTAGCTATGCAATTACCGGTAACGGAACAATAGCTGGAACTTTTACAAGAGTACAAGTAGGTAATCAACCAACTGAAACGTTTATTCCTACTAGTAGTTTTAATATTGATAGATTAGATGGCAATGGTGTATCAGGAATGAATATTAATCCTCAAAAAGGAAACGTATATGAAATTGATTTTCAATATTTAGGATTTGGTAATGCTAGATTTGCTGTTGAAGATCCGGAGACAGGCAGGTTTATTGATTGTCATATGATAAAAAATGCCAATAATAGAACAACTCCTGTCTTAAAAAATCCTAATGTTCAAGTTCGCTTAGAATGTGTAAATAGAGGAAATTCAACTAATAAAACTCTTAAATCTGCATCTCTTGCAGGCTATATAGCAGGTAAAGTTAATAAATTAGATCCAAAATTTTCAGAAAGCTTTCCAATAACAGATTTGAAACAAACAACATTTCATCCATTAGCTTTGATTAAAGCAAACAGAATTCACACCGGGCAGCTTTGTTTTGGAGAATTTGATATATTAAGGCTGGCAGGTTCAAATGAAACAGCATCTAAAACTTTGTCTATTGCGCTATTTGTTGGTGCTGAAGTAACTGGCCCAGTTGATTATATTGATGTTTTACCTACACAAAGTATTGTGTCAATTGCAACTCTTAATCCAAATGGAAATACACCGCCTAATACAATTTCAAATTTAGCAAATATTGCACCTATACATACTTTAGTTATTGGCGCTGAATCTAGCACCAGTTATGATTTAGATAGTTTAGAGTTAATATTTTCAGCAGGTTATCCATTATTGATTGCTGTTAAAGCCTCAAGTTCTCCAATCACAGGAGAAGTTTCTATTAACTGGTTTGAACAACAATAAAAGTTTTGTACTTTTTTCCATAACATTGTATTATATACAACAATAAATACTATAACTGGAAGAAAAATGAAAGTTAAAATTAAAAAATTAAGTGAAAAAGCAGTCATTCCAAAATATGCAAAGTCTGGCGATGCCGGAATGGATTTAACAGCAGTTTGGCAAAAGAAGGAACTAGACTTAATTACATATGGTACCGGCCTATCTATTGAAATCCCGGAAGGATTTGTCGGTCTGCTTTTTCCTAGATCTTCTGTTTATAAAACTAAAATGTTTTTGACAAACTGCGTTGGTGTTATTGATTCGGGATATCGAGGTGAGATTATGATGAAGTTTGAAATGATGGATTCTAACACTATGTATAAAATAGGCGATCGAATTGGTCAAATTATAATCTTACCGTATCCTCAAGTAGAATTTGAAGAAGTAAAAGAATTATCAGGAACAAATAGAGGATCCGGTGGATTTGGATCTACAGGAGTTTAAAATGAAACGAGCACTAGTAACAGGAGGCTGCGGATTTATAGGTAGCAACCTAACAAAAGAATTAGTAAAACAAGGATGGCAAGTCGACATCGTTGACGATATGTCAAATGGCCATTTAGAATTATTAGAAGGACTAAAATTTAAAACATTGCCAAATGCTTCCTTCATATATCATTTTATGCAACAAATGAAAGGAAAAACAAAAAGATCAAAAAATACTGTCTTAATTGTGCAAGATGATTTTGCAGCTCCACCACTTTTAGAATATATTAAGACAAAAGCTTATGATGTTATTTTTCATCAAGCTGCAGTTCCCAGGGTAAGTTACTCAGTTGAACATCCATATGAAACAACAATCGCAAACATTGCAAAAACAGTCGCTTTATTTGATGCAGCAAAAGACAGTGTTAAACGAATTGTTAATGCATCATCATCTTCAGTTTATGGAATTGCTGATAAATTACCTACAAAAGAAAGTGAGAATGGTAAAGATCCTAAATCACCTTATGCATGGCAAAAATCTGCAATAGAAGACTATTCAAAGATATGTTGGGATCTTTATCAATTAGACATTGTAAATCTTCGATACTTTAATGTATTTGGACCGGGTCAATATGGAAATAGTCCTTATTCAACTGCTGTTTCTGCATGGTGCCACGCAATTAAAAATGGCTTAGAGTGCAGATCTGACGGTGACGGAGAGCAAACACGAGATATGTGTTATGTCGACAACATCGTATCAGCTAACATTTTAGCAGCAGACGCAACCGGTACTTTCAAAGGATTAGAATATAACATTGCCTGCGGTGATCGAACAAGCAATAACCAAATACTAGAATATCTTAAAGAAAAATTTGGTGGAAAAGTCAAGGTTAAACATGCACCTGCGCGCCCAGGAGACGTAAAACACACACAGGCAGACGTGAGTTATGCCACAAAAGATTTTGGCTACAAACCTCTAGTTAGGTTTTGGGAAGGTCTAGATAGGACAATAGAGTGGTGGGGATTAAATTCTTTTGAAGATAATAAGTAATCTAGTAAACTTCACCCGGAGAATAAAATGAAACTTGAACCATCACTAGTTGACGTTGTAATTTATCATGCTTATTGCACTGACGGATTCGGTGCAGCATATTCAGCGTGGAAACTTTTAGGTAATCGAGCAGAATATCATGCATGTGTGCACGGACAAAAACCGCCTGACGTCAAAGGAAAAAATGTTGTCATACTTGACTTTTCCTTTGACAACAAAACAACTAAAAAGCTTATTGAAAAAGCAGACAATCTTTTAATTATTGATCATCATAAATCTGCAATGGTTGAATTACATGATATTGCGAATACACATTTTGACATGACAAAGTCAGGAGCAATGTTATCATGGGAATGGTTTCACCCAGGTAAAGAACCGCCTAAGTTTATTCAATATATAATGGATAGAGATCTATGGAAATGGGAATTACCTTATTCTAAAGAATTTTCAGCTGCATTTGACATGGTGCCTTATGAATTTGAAGAATTTGAAAAATTTGAGGATGATTCTGTTTTTGATGATGCTGTTAAAAGAGGTAGTTTTATTCTTGCATATTCTAAGACAGTCATTAAAAAAGTTTGTGATAAAGCTGTTCCAAAAAAATTAGATGGTAACAATGTCATGGTTGTTAATTCATCACACTGGATGTCTGAAATAGGTGCAAGGCTAGCCCCGGATTGCGATTATGCATTAATCTGGCATTACGATCACGCTGTGCAAGAATGTCGCGTAAGTCTTCGTGCGTTTCACGACAATATTGATGTTTCAGAGGTTGCCAAAAAATTTGGCGGAGGAGGTCATAAAAAAGCAGCTGGATTTACTTTAAAGGGCAAAATGGTAATTGATGATATATTTGACAAGGAAAAATAAATGTTAACAGCAATGGGCGACGTAATGCGCAAAGCGTATGAAAAGGGTTGGATTACGACACGCGATGGAAATATAAGTCTTTGCAGGAGAAATTCAAAAATCTTATACATAACACCGTCAGGTTGGCGAAAAACTATCTTACACCCAGAACACATTATGAAGGTAAAAATCACAGATGCGGGATGCAATATTTTATCTAATAACCCAGACGATAAACCATCTGGGGAGTTAGGAATGCACTTATTACTGCAAAGATACAACAAAGGTTGCCGTGCCGTAGTTCATTTGCATCCGACTAACATTATAGCCGCAATGTATGCTGGTTGGGATTTACAAGAATTGTCATCACAATTTCCTGAGGTTTCTAGATATACTCGTGTAGGCCCTTCTGTTCCTATTTTACCTGTTACTTCAAACGAACTTGCTAATGCAACTTTTAAGGCAATGAAAGAAAAAGATACAAATAAAACTGCTTATGATATTGTTGGCCAAAAAAATCATGGTGTATGTGCAATAGGGGCAAACCCATGGGATGCTTATGAACACATTGAAAGGTTAGAACATATATGTGAAATAGCCTTAAAGAGTGGAGTTAGGCCTCATGAGCAATAGACCTGAATGGGATGAGATTTGGACAAACTTTGCGCATAGTATTGCCAAAAGATCTTGTGATCCAAAATATCAAGTAGGAGCTGTTATTGTAAATTCTGAAAATACTCAAGTACTTTCAATTGGTTATAATGGTGATCAAAAAGGTGGATCTAATCAAAGAGATTCTACTGAAACAGGGCAATCAGGTTTTATTCATGCAGAAATTAATGCCTTAATTAAAATGGATTATAATAATCCATGCAATAAAAAAATGTATTTAACTCTTTCTCCTTGCGAAGTTTGTGCAAAAGCAATTGTCAATGCAGGAATAAAAGAAGTAATCTACTCAGAATTTTACAAGCATGGGAAAAAAGGTATAGAAATATTAAATGAAGCAGGAATCAAGGTAATAAACAAAGTTAACGAATAATTAGTAGTAGGTATTGCTATGGATCTTGAAAAATTATTTGAAAGTTTAAAATTATTAGGTGGAAAGAAAGATATTGATGATTCGGTTTCTTTTTTAAAACCTAATTTACTAATTAAGCACAAAAAAGCAGGTGTAAAGTATACAGTTAAAAGAATTAAATTTGACAAAAATACTAAAAAACCTATAGTCGTTTGTTACAGATACGTTAGTCCAAATAGTAAAAGAAAAATTTACATTAGCATATCTGAACAAGAATTTAACAAATATGAACCGGTTTAAAAATGGATTTTCTTTTCAATAAAAAAGCAAAGCAAATAATAAAAGATGCTCTAAATCAACCAAAAAAAGTTGAAACAATTAACGAAGCTTTTGTAGCTCAACAGAAAAATTTTGAAATAGTTACTGATTTTTTGAGCGATAAAAACATTGATAATCATAAAGAATTATATAAAGGTTATTTAGAAAATTTTAACCTAATCAGTGCAAAACTAGACTCAGTAGATCGATCTAATGTCAATTCAAATCATAGCGATTACAGAAGTAAAAAGCTAGATGAAACTTACAATTTAAACGGTAGTTATCTTCATGAGCTTTATTTTGCAAACATTGGTGACAATAATTCTCAAATTAACATGGATACTCTGTCGTACATGCGCCTAAACAGAGACTTTGGAACATTTGATGATTGGCAAAAAGACTTTATTGCATGTGCACAATCTTCAAGATGTGGTTGGGCGATAACTTATCTAAATTTTTACACCCAGTCTTATATGAATTGTTTTATAGACTTACACAGTAAAGATGTACCTGCAGGAATGTATCCTGTTGTTGTCATGGACATGTGGCAACATGCTTATTATAAAGACTATTTAAAAGATTCTAAAACTTATTTGACTGCTATGATGAAGCAACTCAACTGGCGTGTAATTGAAGAAAGATTTAAAAAGGCAGACAAAATCTTAAACATTCTTAGAGGTGGTCAATGAAATCTAAAAGTATTTACTCTTTGCTTTTTGAAGAAGAGAGCAAAATAAATAACGCGCCTGAAAGCAATGTAAAGTTAACTAGTACATCAGCAAAAGCAAGAAAAAACTTAAATTCAGTTGACAAACAAATTGATGCTCTCTTGTTAAGATATGAATCTAGTTCAATTATCGAAGAAGGCGATCTTAATGAAACTTTGTTTAAAACTTCTCTTAAAATGCTCTTAGAGCAAGAAGAAGAGGAAGGAGAAGAAGGTGGCGAGGAATCTGCTGAAGAAACTGACACTGATGCAACTGATGCTGATTCTGGGACTTCAGGGGCAGAAGGAATAAAAGCAGACAAACCTGGTTCTGAATCTACACCTAACCTTGATGTTGACGACTTCACAGGAAAATGCGTCAGGCTAATCATGAATTATAAAAATCTTCTTCGCGTAGAAGAAGCGATCATTAATAGAATAAGAAACTTTCTTGATAACAATTACGGTGATGAGCACGTAGAACGTTTTCTTACAACACTGGAAAATGATTACGGTCTTTCAGTTTCAGAATTCGAAAGTGACGCGTCTGACAATAACGTACCTGAAAAGTTTACCGCCGGTGCATCAGGCGGCGGCGGTGGCGGAGGTTAATAAATGAAACTTAAAAAATCTCTTCATATTAACATGACAAAAGACGTACATTCAGAGTTTAAAATTCAATGTATGCGTCGAGATCTCTCAATGCAAGAAGTAATAGAAGCTTTTGCATCTAGAGTCGCATCTGAATCGAACGACATGATGAGATTACTTGAGCAAATTAAAAAAGACAAGCAAATTAAAGATGTAAAGCGTTATACAAAATCAGATGCTGATTCTTTGTTTGCTATCTTAGAATCAAATAACCCGTTTGGAGAAGAAGATGAGTGAAAATGAGATAATAAAAGGCATTAAAGGCCTTGATGAAGAAAAAAGAAAAGAGTTGGGAAAAAAAGTTGTTGATCAACTTTATCTTGATGACAAAGAAAAAGGAATTTTGGATGCATTGCAAGAAAAAGCAGTTAGTCGAAAATTGCTTGTTTTTATTGTAGCAACATGCCTTTTAGTTTGGTCAACACTTGATCCTTCCGACTGGTCAATGATTGCTTTAATTTACATTGGCGGACAGTCAGCTGTTGACATTGCCAAAGTTTGGAAAGGATTATAAAATGAAACTAAATAGAAAAAACTTAAGAAAAATGATATTAAAAGAAATGGCAGGCATGGGCGTTTCAGATTTTGGAGGCGATCCTTCTGTAGATGCTTATAGTAAGTTGGTGTCACACCCGGAACAACCGCTTAAAAAAATAATGGGAATTTTAATACAATCAAGGCAACACCCTGAATTAATAAGAGCATACGAGAATGCAATGAATAATTTTTACGAAAATGGAGCTTTTGATCCTCAAGGGGCCGCACAAATGCTTAAGCCTGTCTTGGTGCACATAGGTAAAAACATTGCTTCGCAAGTTCCAGAATTACGAATTATAGTTCAAAAAGTCGGCGCAGACCTAGATCAGATTTAGTTATGTCGTTTTTAAAGAAATGCTGGGATTGGTGCGTTAAACACTGGAAGCTTTTGTTAGTTTCCATTGGTGGTTTTATAGCGTTTCTTATCGGGTATCAACGTGCATCAAGAAATACACAGCGTGTTAAACTAGAATTAGACTTAGCAAATAAAGATAAAGACCTGATTGAAGAAAACAATACGAAGTTTCATAATGCCGCTGTTGAATCTGTTTTAGATTATGAAAAAAAGAAAGCTGAGTTATTAGAAAAAAAGAATTCTGAATTATCTAATCTTGAAAAACAAAGCGAAGAAATAAAAAAAGAAATCCTAAATTCTGATGAAAATCTAGATAAAATACTTAAAGACGAATGGGGTCTAGAAAAAGAATAGGCCGAGGAGAAATACTGTGTTAATGTTATTAATAAGCCTATTGAAACCATTGCAAGCTGAAGAGAAGTATACAGAATTAAAACAGGGAGAACCGGCGCCATACGCCGGTATTTTATTGACAAAAGAAGCAATTGCAAAGATTTATGCAGATCAAGAGGCAGAAATCGCCCAATTAAAAATCGAACATGATTATCAACTTAATACTGTAAAGTTGTCAGGTAACACTAAATATGACTTATTAAATACGCGTTATAAATTAGATGTAGAAATGTATAAGGCAATGATAGAAAATAGAGACAATGCAATCAAAGAATTACCTGTTTATTCGCAAAGTTATAAATCAGACTGGAGTATGATTGGCGGTTTTGTCCTAGGTTCTATAATTACTGTGGGAATTGTTTATTCTATTGATAAAATACAAACTCAATAAATAATTATTAATGATTTTGAGGTTGATTATATGAAAGTTCTAATTAAAAAGTCTGTACTTGACGCGTATTTAAGAGAAAATAAGTCATCGAGAGGAGACACAATTTACAATAATACAACTGGTTTTTATGGTAATTTTGGATCTGTCAAAAGTTATGATGCTAATCAAGGCAATGAAAATGACGAAGACGAAGAAGATGAATTTCCAATCGAACCTAGTGCCCAAATGGCGGTTCAATTATCTGTTGATGAACCACCTGTTGATGATCCTGATTTTATTCCTGTAACTGTTCAAGAATTATGCCTAGCAGCATCTAGAATTGCTAAAGAGGTACCTAGTGAAAAGATTGAATATTTTTATCGAAAGCTTCACAAACTTTTAGATGCAGCATTGGATGAAAAAGATAAGGAGCTTTTTACGTTAGAAGAGGCGATTGATTACAGCAAGATACACCCAATGCATCATAGAACAATTCAAGATTTAATTGCTCAAGTTTCTGGCGGAAAAGATAGAAAAGGCCGGATGAGCAAAGAAGATTCTGCAAATTTTGTTATGCAAAATCGAGTTGTTAAAAAATATCCAGACATTACTTTAGCAGACATTATTGATGAAATTGAGAAATTAACTGCTGAAGAGGAAGAAGAAAGTGAAGAAGCTTTCGCTGACGCTGTTGATGATCAGATTGATGACGTGATTGTAAACCCACCAGGCGATTTAGAAGATCTATCACCGCCTGAAACAAAAAAGGTAACAAAAAAAAGAAAGACAATACAGTCCAAAAAAGTTAAAAAACCTGCTTCTTCGTACACGGCTAGTGAAGATGTTGACGAAAAACATTTAGATCAAAGAGCACAAGACGAATTAAATGATCTGATGGCTTCAGCATATTCAGAATACACAGAAATGGAAGAATATTCTGATACTTGGGACTGGTCAAATTATCAAGAAGAAGCGCCTTACTTAAAGGTTATTTTTGATCTTATTAAAATTTTACATCAAATCTCTTATAGAACTTTGCAAGCAAAGTATATCACAAAATACGGAGGATACGTATACGACCCTGAAGCTGACGTTGGAGGAAAAACAAAAGGAGGTTTTGTATTGCTTAAGCAAGGACCTACATCTAGACCTCAAGCAGAAGCAATGTTAAGGTTAATTTATTCTGATTTTGGTCTTACTTATGAGACAATGATGCGGCAACAAAATATTTTAAAAATGGATATGGTTCAGCTAACAGAAATTATTGAAAGAGCAATGATAGGTATATTTCAAAAGGTTCCGAAACTCTATACAGAATTTATGACAGCCGTTCAGCAAGACATGAATAACAGAAAAATTAAAGGTACTGCAGAAGAAGTAAGTTCTGAAGCATTTAGTTTTATTTCTCAAGTTTTGGCTCACAAATATAAAGGAGAATCAGGAAAATTAGACAGAGACTTAGTTAATGTTGCAGTTGCAGGTATTTTTAAAAGATGTTTATTAGACTTGCCAATCGATCTAGGGTTACAACCGAATGTTTCACTTTCATTAGACTCTTTAGGAAAAAAGAAAACAAGTAAAGGAGATAAAACTTACGGGTTTAATCTAGCAGCTGCAATGAAGCGATTTGAAAAGTTGCGCAAAGATCCAAAAATTGCAAAAGAAATAAAAAAGCAATTGCCTGCCTTAATTTTAGGCAAAATTACTGAAACGAAAACTGCAAAGGTTACATTAACTGGAACAAAATATAATTTTGAAGATAGATCAACAGGGTTAGGTTATACGCTTAAAGCGTCAGAACTTAAAAAGAAAATTAAAGATTATGTTGATGCAAGGTTAGAAGGAACACAGCCATCTTTCGATGAAGAAGCTGCTGAAGTTGAAACTGATTTACAAGACGACGTTTACGATCCGGATGTTGAAGAAAAAGAAGCAAAAGCAAGATTAAACAAGGATGATTTTGAAACTAGAAAAATTGTAACTGAGATGGAAAAAATGATTTCTTCTGGTGACTGGATGCATATTGCACCACTTTTTGGATTTTCCGGTGCTCCAGGCGTAAGACAATGGTATTTAAGATATCCGGAACGGAAATTTATGATCATGACAGCTGCTAGATCTGACAACTCGCCGGCTGGTGCAAAAAGGTATTTAGAGGTTTTTAGAGAAATGAGAGAAAATCTAGGCTATAATCTAATTACAATGGACCCGAAAACCCCAGGTATCCTAGACTTAATGATTGATGAGATAGCAAACAAGGGCAGTCTTTCAACTTCAGATCAATCAATGATAGGACTTCTCGAAGAAATGAAAGAAGGTATAACAGATCTTTTAAATTTTTATGATGATTTTGATTCATATGAACAAGCTGAAGAAGAGCAACCAGAAAAGTTAAAAGAGTTAAGTAACACACCTGGAGGATCTTTATTAAGATTTGGTATCGGGGCAGTTTTTGATAAAATTATTAAAGACATGGACAAGGAATGGCATGCTGAGATGAAAGCTTATTTAGAAACAAAAAACGGCTTAAAAGAAAAAGACGCAAATGATTTAGCGTATTACTTCACAGGATTAAAAAATAAGCCTAGCAAGGGAGATTTCAGCGAAGACAAAAGCAAATTATCAAATGCTGCCGCTGCCTTTGTAAATGTAGGAATGCAAGCAAAAGAATTTTTTGATGCATTAAGGTATTCCCAAGGATGGTTCTTTTCTACCCTTGATAGAGAACTACAAAAAAGTGAAGATGACAACTATTTTAAAATGGTTAAAGATTTAACTAGTCAGAAGCTTTACAAAAAAGACAATAAAGGTAATTTAAAGCTAAATAAGTCTGCATATGCAAAAATTAAAAAATTAATTGATGGAAAAAATGGTGCTGTGGCATCTTATTTAGATAATTTAGCAATTGAGCAATTTCAACAGGAAACAAAAAAGAAAGCTGAAAAAATTAGATCTGACAAACCTGATATTTTCAATTAAAAAGTTAAGTTAAAAACGAGTATATTAATGTCAAACATTTTAGAAAACATTGTCAACAGAAACAGAAAGATTAATTTTGATTTTACAAAAAGCTTAAATCAATCTTTAAGTGAAAACTTAAACTATGATTATGCACCGGTGCCAATAGAACCAAAAGAATCTTCTTGGGAAACAATCCAAGATCAAAATCGAACATACATGATAAAGAATTACAAATTTAAAAGTTATAAGCATTTAATTTACTTTGTAACTGAGGTTTTAGAATATGGTGATCATAAAAATCACCACCCAGATTTAAATTTAAACAAAGATGAGGTTTCAATAGTTTTATATACGCATGATTTAAATGATGTAACAGAGTCTGACATTGATTTTTCTAAATTTGCCGATGAACTCTATGAAGAAATTAATTATATAAACGAGTTGTAGTTATGTCTTTTTTTGTAAGTGATTCAATTAAAAATTTAATAGACGAAGATAGTTTTGCAAACCAAGTTAGCAACTTAAATAGTTTAAATTTTATTCTTTATTCTAAAAAAAAGATAATTTTTGAAGCAAATACTTTTGAAACGATCAATTTTAAAGCAGGGGCAATTGATTGTGTTTGCTTTGCTATTAAGAAAAATTTAATTTCTAATCTAATCTTAGAAAATAATTTTATTTTAAAAATCGATAAAAAAAATATCTTGGTAAAAAATTATGAAGTAGAAATTATAAATATTACAAACATTAGCGATAATAGTTATTATTGTAAGTTTAATATCTTGAAGGAGGTATAAATGATTAAAATTAACAGCAAAAAAGAACTAGATTATTTGTTAAGAAAAATAACAAAAAAATCTTTAATTGAATCATACCAACAAGTTTTTGAAAATCCTGACCCATACATTAAAAATTTTCAATCTAATCTTGCAAATGAAATGGAAAAATTAACTGAACAAGAAGAAGCAGAAGAGGATTCTCCAGAAGGTGAAGAAGAAGGTGAAGAAGAAGATGAAGAAGCTGGAGAAGAAACTGCTGAAGAAGGTGAAGAAGAAACGGCTGGTGAAGAAGAAGGTGGCGAGGTACCTGCTGAAGAAACTGACGCCCGGCCAAAAACTAATTTTGCTGCTGAAAAAGCCTTAGAATTAATTGATTATAAAGATGATTTTGATGTATCTTTTGAAAATGTAGTGACTGCTTTAAATACGTTACGCGCCGGCAAGTCAACAAGCAATAAAGACATACAATCCGAATTAAGTAGCTACTATGATCGATTATCTGCTGATGAAAGAGCAGTCATGTTGTTGTTTTTAAATGAATTAAGTAAAGTTATAACTGGCGCAACTTCAGGCTCAGATGCTCAAGACCCAAGTGATCCAAGTACTTATTTTAACATAACAAGAAGTAGTAAGCAGCAACCTGCTGATTCTGGTGAAACTCAGCAAGATAAAGAAAGTGATTCACCGCAACAACAAACAAATCAGCAAAGCACGGGTGAAGAAGATACTTCACCTCCAATCAAAGTTAATGAATCACAAGATTTAACAAAAGAGTATCAAAAGTTTAAATTATTGGTAAAAGGATAAATTAAATGAATAAAAGGTACAGACATATAAATAGTCTTAAAATTCTACTTGAAGAAGATAAGTCGTTAACAGAAGGTTTTAGTAGGCTAGGTACAATAAATTTAAGACCTCAAAGTGTAGAAAAATGTAAAATAGATCTACCTCAAGAATTAATAAAATACCTGACAAGGTTTAAAACTCTTACTGAACAGGAACAAGAAAAAGAAAAAAAGAAGAAAGAAAAAGAAGCAAGAGCCAAGAAAGGAGCTCCGGAACCAGAAAAGAAGTTGTTTCAGCAAAAGCCATTTGAAATGATTGAAGAGCTAGTCAACGGATTTTTTGGAGACGCTATCAATAGTCCTACTCAGTTTAGAGAATTACAGGAGCTATTAAGTCTGCTTTTTGCTGCTGACATACCTGTGGTTTATTGTGACATTTTAAATACACTAGCATTAAGATTTCATAAAATTTTTACAGATTTAGGCGTGTACGATTCTGCGAAAGAAACAGAAAAAGACCCGGAACAAAAACAAGTCGACTTAAGCATAATTAATGAATTAGGCTATAGTGGCCGACAAGAAATTAAATTTATGAGGTTGGATTTAAATAAATATTCTCAATTGCCATTAGTTAAAAATAATTCTTTTTTTAAAACATCTGCCGGCGGGAAGTTTGCATATTCTCTAGGGCTATTCAGACACTTTCTTGGTGATTATAAAGATAGCAATGAATTTAAATCAGATTTACTAACTGAAGATTTTAATGAAATTCAGGAAATATTTTCAAATTTAGAGAGGATTTCTCCCAACGGATTGTCAGATGTTTACCAAGATGCTGGCATTGAAAGAATTTTAAACTACGAAAAATTTGAATTATTTGATCTTAATTTTAACAAATACCAGGGTTTAGATGAAAAAGCTGGATCAAGTGGAGATAAAAAAAATGCGATAGCTTTTAAAAAGAGTATAATTGTTGACTATGCGAGTTTTCTTATTGTCGTAATTGAAAAAGTCTTTTACGACAATAGCATTAAGAGTACAATTCCAGAAGAAGCTAAAATTGTTTTAGATAAAATTAAAAATCTTTCTATTCAAAAAGGAGGAGATTTAAAGCGGTTTGGTATAAGCTAGGAGATAAATTATGAAATCAAATGTAAGTAAATGGATTCCTGAAATAATGTATGAAGACGATGACAATGGAATGACATCAAAAATACCTTTTATTATGGTACCAAAAAAAGAGGAAATGCCTAAATTACTTTTTATGTTTGAAAGCAGAGAAACTGGTGAGTTTGAACCTGACAATGAAGGAAACCCATTACCTATTATAGAAATGGAACTTCATCAATACGCAGACATGGCATGTTTAAAACAAGGATTGCCTGAATCGTTATATGATCAAGTCAGAACATGTTTAGGATTAGAACCTTTGAGACAATCTGCTAAAAAAGGGATACAACTTACTGATAAAATAAGAAACAATTTAAAATAAACTAGAAATTTTAAACTGCTATAGATAATTAATCAATGTATACAACAACAGTTTTCTGAACAGGAGAGATGAAATGAGAATTAACGTTGATAGAATTTGTGAATTAGCCGGAATTCCTGGCTCTAGGCGCTCTAGAGGCGGACTCATAAGAGAAGGTGCAGATCATGATCAGAAAGAAGGCGATATGCCTGATGCTTTAGCAGATGCGCTTAATGAATTGGAACAGCTAGATGAAGATGAAGATGATGATGGCGAAGGCTCTGATGAAGGCATGAAATACGAAACGATGGATAACATGTATGAAGAAGACGAAGAAGATGATGAAGAAAAAGAAAAGCCCGATATGGACGAGATAGTTGAAATTGATGAAGCTGACTTGGTAAAAGAACTTCGTCGTATGAAAGTTCAATTGCACGAATCAAGAAGGCGAGAAAGAGCTCGCAAAGAAAGACTTCAAGAGGCACAACTTAAAGCAATCATCGACCAAGAAGTTAAAAACGTTTTAAAAGAATTAAACTTAAATTCTGGTTGGATGTACGGAAAAAAGAAGCCGACTAGATCTAGACGTGGATATACACACCAAGGATCTTTCTTAAAGGGAATGGGTTTTAAATAGAAAAATAAAAATTTATTTTTTATAAATTTGCCTAACTTTATTGTATTATTCTCTTAAAGGAGAATTAAATGAATTATAAAGTTGGGCAAATTTTGTATATTTGTGACGAAGAAAGAATGAAAATAATACCAATACAAGTTGTTGAAGAAGTCATAAGAAATACAATAGCAGGTACCGAAAAAAATTATGTTATCATGTTTCCAGATACAAAAAAAACTTTGGCCAGTTTAAATAAAGTAACCGGTAAGATTTTTAAAGACCCAGAAAAAGTTCAAAACTACATGATTGAAAACGCATCAGACGCAATTAAAAAAATGAAAAAGGCAGCTGAAATTTTAAGAGACAAGTCTTTTGGTACAAAATTACAAAAAGAAATTTCTGAAGAAATTACTGATAATCAAAAAGCAAATAACGTGCAAGCAGAAACAAATAATGATATAATAATGGTGGACCTTGGCAATGGTGTTAAGGCAAAAATGAACACTTCATTATTGGAAAAGGTATCAAATCAATGAAAGTACTGTTTTTAGACGCATACAATTTAATTTATCGGGCTAGATCTTCATATCTTAAAGGAGAATACGCATTAGTTTTTAGTTTTTTTAGGCAATTAAGACCCTTAATAGAAAAATTTGATCCGGACAAAGTGTACTTTGTTTTAGAAGGGAACCCTAAATTTAGAAAACAATTGTCAGAAGGAAATTACAAAGGTAATAGAAAATCTGCAGGTGATGATTTTCACAGGCAAAAAGCAACAATTATTAATATTGTTGGCGATTTATTTCCTTTTGAATCTGTTCGTCATCCTGAACTAGAATGTGATGATACAATTGCAACTTTATCAGTTAAGCATGCTTCTGAAGGAGATGAAGTAACAATTATCAGTTCAGACTCAGATTTTATTCAGCTTTTAAATATTGAAAGATACGACATACAAATTTACAATCCAGTCAAGAAGAAGTTTTTTGATACACCTGGGTACGACTATGTAACATGGAAGGCACTTCGCGGAGATGCAACAGATAATATATCTGGAATTCCAGGCATTGGAGATAAAAGGGCAACAAATCTTGTTAATGACCCACAAGGAATGTTAAAGTTGTTTGAAAACAAAGAAAAAAGAGAAATTTTTGAAAAAAATGTTAATTTAATTAGGCTAGTTGATTTTTCTAATGACATGTCTAAATTAGAAAGAAAAACAGGGACAGGTGACTTTGATCTTATTGAACAAACTTTCGAAGACATGGGATTAGAATCATTAATAAAAGAAAAATCATGGAATAAATTTGTACAAACTTTTGAGAGGCTATAATGTATTTAAATGATAACATACAGAAAACTTTACGTGAGCTAGGAAAAATTTCCGATAAAGAAGTTGTAAAGAAAGAAGGTGATATTTACGTTGCATTTAACGTGTTAACCAATGAAAGTAGAATACTTTCATCAGATCACCATCTAATAGAATCTTTAACAACAGGAAAAAGAGGTGATTTTAATAAACAAATTTTAAAAGGTTAATTTAATGGAAATAAAAAGAAAAGTTTTTTTTGATGATCAATTTAAGCTAGGTATCAAAAAAGGTGTTGATACTTTGGCAAATGCAGTTAAAGTTACAATGGGCCCTAAAGGTAAATTGGTTTTAATACAAAGAGACAACATGCACCCAATTGTTACAAAAGACGGTGTAACAGTTGCACAATCAATCAACCTAGAAGATGAATTAGAAAATTTAGGTGTAAAAGTCATTAAAGAAGCCGCTAGCAGGACTGCAGAAGAAGCGGGAGACGGTACAACAACCTCAACAGTTCTTGCTCAATCTATTTATCACGAAGGACAAAAAATGCTTTCAGCGGGATATCAGTTTGATAGCATTAAGTCAGGAATAGATAAGAGTTTAAGTATTATTAAAAAATCTTTATTCGAAATGAAAAAAAATGTAACAAACGACGAAGAACTTAATCAAGTAGCATTAATATCAGCTAATGGAGAAAAAGAAACAGCTGATCTTATTGTTAAGGCGATTAAAACAGCCGGAGAAAATGGAAACGTAATTGTTGAAGAAGCAAAAGGATTTAAATCTGAGTTAATTATTGTTGATGGTTTTAGGCTTGAGCGTGGGTTTTTATCGCCTTATTTTGTTACAAATAAAAATAAGATGACATGTGAATTTAACAAACCTTTAATCATGTTAGCTGATCGTGAATTTAACTCTATAAGAGATTTAATGAAACCTTTGGAAATAGCTTTAGAGTCTTCTAGGCCTATTCTTGTTATAGGAAATGACATACAGGGAGATGCCTTACAAGGAATCGTACTTAATCGTGTTAAAGGATCATTGCGTGTATGCGCAATTAAGTCTCCGGGTTTTGGTGCTTCTAGACATGACATGCTAATTGATTTACAAGCAGTTATTGGAGGTACAGTCATAACTCAAAGTTTTGAAATGAATGATTTTTCAATAAATGATTTTGGTACATGTGAAAAAATAATAGTTAGTAAAAATTCAACAATGATTATTTCTAAAGATTCAAACAAAGAAAAGAAAGAAATAAAAGAAAGAATAAATGCAATTAAATCTTCTTTAAAGGAGAGTTATACGCTTGAAGACGTTGAAAAAGAAATACTTCAATATAGACTAAGGCAATTGTCTGGTGGGATTGCAATTTTAAGAGTAGGAGCAGCAACTGAGTCTGAGCTGATTGAAAGATACGATCGTGTCGATGATGCATTAAATGCAACTAAAGCTGCTCTTCAGGAAGGAATTCTTCCTGGAGGTGGCGTAGCCTTGGTTAAATGCAAAAAAAGAATTAAAAATAGCATTTTAAAGGAAAAAGATCCTGACGTAATAGCCGGAATGCAAATAATCTTAAGATCCATTGAAGCTCCTTTTAGACAAATAATTGCCAATGGAAACGGATCTTCAGATGGTGTTTTATCTAAGATTGAAAATTGTGAAAATAATATTGGTTATGACTCAAGAAATAAAATTACAGGTGACATGTATAATTTAGGAATTGTTGATCCTCATAAAGTTGTCAGGTGTGCAATCGAAAATGCAACATCGGCTGCATCAATGCTTTTAAATGTAGGTTGTTGCATGATAAATGTGAAACATTACGAAGAGGAAGATAATTATAATTAAACTTATTTAAGGGTTTACAATGTCAAATAATACTATCAAAGAATTAGAATTAATGATTGAGTCACTATACAGATTAGAAAAAAAGTTAACTCCTTGTGTCTTGACATTAAAATTAGAAAGAGAAACTCACGTACCAGATCTTATGACTCGGATTAGAATTTTACCTGGTGTTGCTGTTGTTGCTCAAAAAGACAAAGTTGCAAGATTCTTTGATGGAGATGCACAATTACAAATTAGTGTAAAATTTCTAGCAACCTCTGATGACATGCTTAAAAACATAAAAGAGGTTGCTGGTCAAATTAAAAAGCTGCCTGGTGTTAAATCAGTTGCTGTCGATACTTTTGAAAAAAAGAAGATCACATTCAAGGGGAGGAAAATAGTTTTGTAGTGTTGTAAAGTTATGTAATTATTATTAGTTTAATTCTTAATGAGGAGATAGAAATGGAAGAATTAATTAGTTTAAGCGGTATGCAAATTAAATCAATGGAAACAAAAATATTACATGAAAATTTTTTGAAAATAAGATCTGAGATTCACAAGCTCAAAAGAAAAAAAGAAAGATCAATTGACTTAGAGATAGTTTATTGTTATTTTGAAAAGGAGATAGAAGAAAGAATTTAAATTTAAATTTTGTTTGCACGTGCAAGTGCAATTAAAATAGTTTATAATAATAATGTTGGTTAAAACAGCAGGAGTTAAAGTTGAGTAACAGTACAATAGAAAAATACTTTAAAAGTATTAGAAAAATCCCTTTGCTTACAAGAAGTGAAGAAGTAGCATTAGCAAAACGAATTGAAAAAGGTGATAAAAGAGCAAAACAAAAGATGATCGAATCAAATCTTAGGTTGGCGATATCAATTGCAAAAAAGTATGCTAGATATGGAAATGTCAGCTTAGAAGACTTAATTCAAGAATCAAACATAGGCTTGATAACTGCTGTTGAAAAGTTTGACTGGCGAAAAGGTTTTAAATTTTCAACCTATGCTACATGGTGGATCAAGCAAGCAGCAACTCGTCATTTAACTTCTAATAATTCAATTCTTAAAATCCCAACACATGTCTTAGGTAACGCAAGAAAGGTTTCAAAAGTAATTAAAGAATACCAAGAAGAATTTAATTCAGAACCTTCAGTTGAAGAAATTGCGTCTTTGCTTAAAATTGACTTAAAACATGTTGAAATAGCTATGGAGTCAATAAGAGCAAAAAATTTATTATCGATTGATAATCCTGCCGGCAAGGATGATAATAGTCGTAAATTTTCTGAAATTATTCCTGATCATGGTATATCTCCAGAGAAAGCACTTATTAATGCCGCTAACAAAGAAACAATTTTACTAGCATTCCAAAAGCTTTCAAAAAGAGAAGAACTAGTTTTGAGAATGCGATTCGGTCTTTCAGATGTTCTTTCTGATGATGATGATGTATACAACATAGAAGAGGAGTAAAAATCATGCCAATGCCAAAAGGTTACAAAAAAGAAACAGGGTACGGAAGTTCAAAATCATTAGGTGGAAAATCATATCACCAAATAGCTGAATCTATGAACAGTAAAAATTATAAAATGAATCATTCTACAGCAAGAAATGTTTTTGTGTGTGCGTTATCTAAAATTGCTTCAAGCATATGTGATAGTTATGACAGGCAGCTAAGCGAAAAAGAAATTAAAAAAATTGCAATCGATCCTCGTTTTCAAGAAGCGGTTGCTGAATACATGAGGGAAATTGAACATGATCGATCACAAGGTGTTAATAAATAACATTTCTAAAGAAACAGAACTTCTTGAGTCTTTAGAATGGGATTATGAAACTTTAGATGAACTCTATGAATACTTAGATGTACATTTCTCCGGAGATAGTATTATCACGCCAGATTTAATTCTTAAAGAAGTCAAACAAAAATTTGGTGATGACTGTGAGAAAGTTTTACGAAAGCTGTTTGTTGAAGTATCTATAACAAATGGATTGCACATATATGACCCAGACATTGAAAATTAAGCCAGGTGCTTTAGTTAAGAACATAACAATAAAGAGGAAAAGAAAAAGAACAGGTGTTGTTTTATCAAACTATTTTAAGGAAACAGACTGGTTTTATGTCTTTTGCAATGGCAAAAAGGAACGCTGGCATATAAGTAATATAGTTTTAATATAAAATTTGGAGATAAATTATGGGATTACAATGGCAAAAACCAGGTGTTAATCACGTCGGAGAATATCAAGCATCCGGTCATACTTTAGTTATAACCGGTTCTGCCAATATTGTCAGATTAAATTATGTTGCTAGCTCAATCACGCTTGCAGCTACAGCAGATGCAACTGCATCTTTTTATGACAGTAGTCATGTCGCGATGCCTTTTCCTATGAAGTCAGCAACCACAGCAACTTACAAAGGAAAATTTTTAACTTTTAAAATACCTGTCAATATGACAGCACTAGTGTCAGTAACTAACATACCTTCTGCCTCATATGTGCCTCCTTCAGGATCACAGTTACATACACTTTCTTAACGTGCTTTAAAGTTGTTTCCTGTTAATTTATTTCCAGGCGACTTGGTCGAAATAGAGAAAGCATCGTTTATATTATGCTGCTCTAGACAAGCAGTTTCTCATGAATGGATTGGAAGGGCATTAGATTGCTCTTTTCTTTTTGGTTTAGTATTATCAGAAGGGGAGAAAAGTTTCATGAAAATTGTTTATGATGACGAATGGGTATCAACAGACAAAGAGCAAAAAATTATGTACAAAGTCTACGTAAAAGGTAAAATAATAAAATTAGATGAACGTTCACTTGGGAGTAAATTGTGAGCAAAAAGAAAAAGAAAATAGTAGCAGTTTCAGGTGGGTTTGATCCAATTCATATTGGGCATGTTAGAATGATACAAGATGCAAGAAAATTAGGAAACGTGATTGTGTTTTTAAATACAGATGAATGGCTTAAAAGAAAAAAAGGTTATGTATTTATGCCATGGGAAGAAAGAGCAGAAATACTTTTAGGAATAAAGGGTGTTAAAGAAGTGTATTCTGCTATGGATGAAGACAATACAGTTTGTGAGGCATTGAAATTTTACAAACCAGATATATTCGCAAATGGCGGTGACCGAAAGCCTGGCCAGGTTCCTGAATATGAAATTTGTGAAAAATTAGGAATCGAAATGGTATTTTCAGCAGGAGGAGATGATAAACCTCAATCATCTTCTTGGTTAGTTGAAAAATCTAAATATGCAAAAATTGATCATGGTGATGGGATAGTTTTTTAATGAGCAAATTATTTTTATTTGACATGGATGGTACTTTAACACCAGCACGTAAAAAAATGAATCATACAGTATTATCTGCGTTGGAAGAATTACAAAAAGCAGGCTGGGACATAGGGATTATTAGTGGTTCAGACTATCAGTATATAGAACAACAGTGTGATTTATTATTTGATCTTTCTCCAATAGACGTTACTAAAATACATTTTTTACCTTGCAATGGAACAAAATATTATAAAAACTTTAAAAAAGTTTGGGAATATGACATGAGGTCTAAACTAAGTTCAGATTTTATGAAAAACTTATATAGAATGTTATTGAGCTATCAAAATACTATTGTGTCTTTATATTATAAAGACATGTCATTGACAGGTAATTTTTTCCAAATGAGAGGATCTGTTTTAAATTGGTGCCCTATAGGTAGAAATGCATTAGCAAAAGATAGGGAAGTCTGGGTTCAGATTGATAAAAAGCATAGAATTAGAGAATGTTTTATTTCATCTTTTAATAAAGCTTATGATTCTAATTTAATTACGATAAAATTGGGCGGTGAAACCAGTTTTGACATTTATCCTTCAGGATGGAATAAAACTTTCCCGTTGGATAAAGAGCCTTTTTTAAGTTATCAGTCTATATACTTTGCCGGCGATAGATGCTATGAATCAGGAAATGATGAAGAATTATATGAACATTTAAAAAATAAAAAAGAATGTGATGCATTTCAAGTCAATAATCCAGAAGAAACTATTAAGCTAATTAACAAAATATTGACACAGGAGGTAAAAAGTGAATAAAAAAGAAATAGAAATTTTAGTAAATCTTAGACAAAAAACTTTAGAGAAGTTTGGTCGCTTAAGAGACTACAAAAATAATACAAATGCAATCATGAAAGAAGTTGATCATGCCCGTGCATTACATGATGTAATTGTTGAAATTGATAAAGTTTTAAAAGAATATGTAAATTTTTCAGATAAAAAATAAAAACTTTGTTACAATTTTGTTAAATCCCTCTATATGTAAAAATATGGGGGGATTTTTTTATGTTGTTTTTTTATCTTTTTTGTCTACTGAGTTGTGTTGAATCGTCTTTAATAAAAGTTGTAGAACAAAAACCTCAAATTGTTGTGCATCCTCAGGAATTATTTTTTGGTCATATTGAATCTGGTCATGAGAGTGGCGAAGAAATGTTTTCAATAATGAACACAGGTAATTCTGATCTTTATGTCGAACCTATTCTTATGGACGGGAGTAGGAGATATGACATTCCTGAATTCGAAAATGAACAGCTTATAATACAACCAGGTGAAATATTAGATGTTCCTGTGGGTTATCTACCAATCACCTATGAGCACAATGGTGCAGTAGTTAAGGTATTATCAAATGATGAAGAAAACCCAGAAATATTTGTTCGATTAGAAGGATATGGCGATGCGCCAAAAATAGAAGTGGATCCTGAATACGTTGACTACGGAGACATCTCAATTGGTTGTGACAATGAATATCGTGTTACAATTAAAAACTTAGGAAACATAGATTTAGAAATTGAAGACGTTGTTCAAATGACAACCTTGCCTAACGATATCAATATTGACTATGGAAGCTTGCCTCAGCCGCCATGGAGTTTATTACAAAATGAAGAGATAGACCTGTTAATAAAATATACCCCTAATGACATCGGGCCTGATGAAAGTATTGTTCGGATTGATAGTAATGATCCTGTCAATGAAAGCTTAGAAATAGTACAAGAAGGTAATGGAGATGTTGAACATTGGATGATTCATGAGTGGGTGCAAGAAGAAGAAATGATTTATGACATTCTCTGGATTATTGATAATAGTGGCTCAATGAATACCTTTCAAACTCGATTATCTTCAAACATGTCTAATTTTATGACATATATAAATGCTTCAGGTAATGTTAATTTTAGAATGGGTTTTATAACAACGGATCGTTATTTACTTGTTTCACCCTATATTGACAACAATACCCCTAATGTTAATAATGAAGCCGCAAACATAGTTGACAGTATTGGAATTAGTGGTTCCGGAACAGAAAAAGGATTAGAAAAGGCAGCATTGGCACTTGAGCATTTTGATGTGTCAGGTGAATTCTTAAGAGAAGATGCAAATCTTATTATGATTTTTGTATCTGATGAATTTGACTATTCTCCTCTATCAACTTCGGTCTACATTAACAGTTATTTATCTTATAAACCTATTGATAAAATAAAAGCATATGCAGTTATTGGTGATCCTCCAAATGGTTGTAGTACTTCAAACGGTGCGTGGAACGTTAATGCTCATTTTGGAGCAGAATACTATGATGTTGCCACTTGGTTTGGCGGTCAGTGGTATTCAATTTGCGACTATGATTGGTCGACTAATATGACAAACCTTGCGCAAGACATTACAATCAGATCTGCTTTTGAATTAGAAGAGCCTGACCCTATAGTTGATACAATAGAAGTTTATGTCAATGGGCAATTAGTGACATCAGGTTGGAGCTATGACTCAGCAAACAATTGGATTCGTTTTGATGAAAACAATATCCCAACAGGTGGTCAGACAATAAGGATTGAGTATGCAACTTATGGTTGCGGAGAAATTCAGCAATGAAAACTATCGCAGGTTTTGCTTTCTTTTTACTTGTTGCTTGTCTTTTTTCTGCGTCCAAGCATAAAAAACCTTATCCAACTTATGAATGGAAGTTACCACCTTCAATAGTTAATTGCATAGAACCACATGATATGAACCCGGAAATATTTGAAAAGGCAACAAGGTTTTGGGAAGATCAAGGTCATAGCTTTTTATTTAAAGAAAACTACACAGATGATATCTGTGATTCACATTTACCACATGGCTTTATAGTTATTAAGATTAGTTATGACTTAACTTTCTATGTATTAGGGAAAACAGAAAGGGTATTCCGTGATGAAACAAATGAAATGGAAGCGTCAATTATTTATTTAAATTACAATCACGCCGAAGATGATATTGTCCTAATTCATGAAATTGGACATGCTTTAGGTTATATGCACGTTGATAAAATAGGCCACATTATGAACCCTTTAAGAACAAACGCAGATTATTACTTCTATTAAGGTAACGTGGTAACTTTAATTGTGATAGGGGGATATTGTACCGATGTTTGCCCAGATCTTCCCCAATAAATTGTTACACCATTTGGAACAGCAGGAGAAGCTGATGTTGCACCAAAATAATACGTATAGCTGCTAGCAGGTGTTAATCCTGTTATTCCCCATTTTGCTGTTACGTAGTTAGCATCAGTTTCATCTCCGTCCCATATCCTAAGATATGTTCCTGATTCTGTTGACCAAGTAACTCCATTTGTCGACAGCGCTAACAAGAGATTTGATCCAGCATTTGTTTGAAGCGCATAAAAATTCATTTCTATCTCAACGTTTCCAGTAGGAGGAGCGGCAAATGTTGTACTTATTTGCCCATCAATCGATCCGGTTATGAAATCCAAGCCACTATTTGTTGCAGCATATGATTGTGTGGATCCGCTATCAGCATAGCTATCATAATTTAATATGTATCCAGGCATTCCTGTGATTTGTGCATCTCCTAAAACTGCAATACTTCCTGTTACGATAGCATTTCCTTGAATATCTAAATTGCCAGAAGAATCTAACTCCATCAATGTTGTGCCAGTTGTATTTAGATTTCCTGCACCATTTGCGTTATAATAAGGAATATTGTTTTTCCATTCAAAACCTGCGGTGTTGTATTGAGAAAAGAATAGTATTTTTTGATCATTATCAGTAACAGTTCCGTTTAATGCCATTCCTCCAAAATGAGAACCGGTTTTGTGTAAGGCAAAGACGACATTTTCTATAGCTGAATTATTTGAAATATAAGTTAATCCTTCTCCACTTGTATAATTTCCTAAAATAGGATTATCCTTGTTGAAAGAGATTCCAAATCCACCTTGATCATATATTGGGTGCGTTCCACCTAACTGAAGCGAATCAAAAGCAACAAGATTATTTCCCCTAATATAATCAAATCTAAAAGATGAACCACCAATTGATGCTCCTCCGTCAGTAATAGGAATAATACCAGCGCTTCCTATTACCATTTGATCTTGGACAGTTACTTGATTATTATAACATTCAATAGCAATATTATCAATATCACCTTCTTTTGTTACATAAAACCTTAACCTTCCATCTCCATCCGAATCTGCTGTTGCATAAATCATACCAGTTCTTTTAAGAGTTGAAGAACCAGTATGAGCAAAAAATTGTATTCTTGCTATTTCATCATTTGTATTTATTCCTGTGGGTGATGAAGGTGTACCTCTAGCTTTTGTAAAAGTCCAATATGATCCACCCACAGAGTCAGATGCTTGATCGATAGAAAAATTAGAAGCTTCGTTAATGTCTCCAACAACTTGAAACTTATGTTGTGGTTCTGTTATTGCAACCCATTCATCACTATTATTTCTACCACCACCTAGGTCAATTCCCAAACCAATCGATTCTTTGGAAATAAGAGAACCAGACACTTTTAAATTGAAATTAGAATCAACAAGAATACCATAGTTTCCGGCAAAACTACCATTATCATTAAACTGTACATGTCGATCAGAACCACCAGGCGGATTTGCACCTGAACCGGTAGCTTGTGCCTGAAATGTTAGATTACCTATACCGTCAGTGGCTAAGACTTGATTTGCATTCCCGTCAGATGTTGGAAAAGCATAAGCATTTGCAAAAGAAACAGTTTGAGAGTTTTTGCTAATCACTAGAGTCATATCATTTGCTGTATAACCTGCATCGACACTTGTTTGTTCACTACTAACAGAGCTATTAATTGTTACATTTGATTTTTGATCACTGGATCGCGGAACTACATCAATGTCAACAGTAATGTTACCATAAATTGTTTGTAGCGTTTTAAATGCAAAAATAAATCCAGCAGTTGTTGTTTCTTTTACCCATAATTGAGGATCAATATATCTTGTTCCGGTATGCTCTTCGCTATATGTTGCTGACCAACTTAAATCAGGTAATGTATTTGACCTTAATGCAGAATTAAAATAAACTGTATGTGTACTGCCGGCATTTTGCGCAGTTATTCTTCCAATTACTTGATAATTTTGGCTGTCTGCAGATGGAATAATTGTAACAACTTTTTGATATTCATTTGCAGAAAAATAACTACCATTTGCATTACCTAAATAATATTGATTAAATTTCATTGTGTTAGAATTAAAATATTCTACAGTATTATAAGTTGCTGTATCTTGTACAGATAAATCTCCTAATAAACTTGATGATCCTGTTACTACTAATGCATGTATATCTGTGCCGGCACTACCTGTTATAATTATACCTTCACCAAAGCGCATTGTCGCAGTACCCATATTTTTTATTTTTGCCATATTTACTCCATTTTATATAATAATTATTACAATAAGGAGTAAATATGAAAGCAAAAAAAGGAGAATGGTTTTCTTTAAGTTGGGACATTACAGACTTTCATGATCCCGTTTCTTTTGCCCATTTTTCAAAAGCACCTCATTTTATATATGCTGAAGAAGACAGTAGTCAAATAGAATCAGAAGCGCTTAATGAATTATATCGTTTAAGACTAGTAAGTATATTTGTTACACAAGTTTTTGTCACATCTCAACATGGCATTAAAGTTCCAACTCATTATCAGATTGGTAAGTTTATGCCAGGAGATAATCCATCTTATGATAGATGGCTGGCAAAGTATCATAAAATAAATTTTGACATCACAGAATATGTTCGTGACAAAGAAGCGCTTAATCAAAAGAATATTTATCTTGAACACGCTGCTAAGATTATTAGACATGATATGCATTCAGGTATTAATACTTATATTCCTCGGGGATTCAAAGGATTATTAAGACGATTACCTGAAGATGTTATTGAAAAGAATAGATTAGGAACAAGTTTAAAGTTATTGTCTGAAGGTATTGATCATGCTCAAAGGGTTTATCAAGGAGTTTATGCGTTTACAAACCTTGTCAAACAAGACAGTATTTTAGAAAAAGAAATGTGCAATTTAAAAGAAATATTACAAGAATATATGCGAGGTACTGCATATTCAGACCAGGTAATAATTGAAGATCTAGTAGGATGCAAAGTAAACAAATCTTTGTTTTGCACTGCTATAGACAATCTTATTCGAAACGGTTTGAAATATAATGATAGTGAGACAAAATGGGTTAAAATCTTTATGGATAAAGACTACATTTGCATTCAAGATAACGGAAGAGGAATTACAAAAAAACAATTTGTTAGATACTGCCGGCCATATATAAGAAAGACAGGACAAGAAGAAACCGGATCAGGCTTAGGGTTAAACATAGCAGTCGCTATATTTGATGAGCACGGTTTTAGATTGGAACCTGAAAAGTTAGAAGTAGGCACATTAATGAGGATAGACTTAAATGCAAGCGATAAAAAGTATATTATTGGTAGATGATGAAAATTTATTTCATCTTGTTTTTGATGATGCATGTAACATATTAAATATCTCACTTAATCTAGAAGCTGTTAATTCAGCTGATGGGGCGGAAAATATGTTTAAACAGTTTTCTCAAGGGATTGGTGATAAACCTGAATGTGTATTTGTTGATTTAAATATTATCGGATCATCATTTAATGGAATTGAGCTAGTTAGAAGAATTAATCATGTACACGGAAATGGTGTTGTAATAGGAATTATAAGCAGTTCTTCAGATACAATTGAAATGAAAAAAGCAGAGGCAGCAGGAGCACAATTTTGGATTGTAAAGTCTGATGATATTGAACCTAGATTGGAAGAATTTAGAAAAGATTATGACGGATATAAAAATAGAACAGCTAAATTTAAGGTATATAAATGATTAAAATATTAGATGAAGATAAAGCAGCATTTATTAGATTAGCTTTAGAAAATAAAATATATTTAGAAGGCCCTATTTTAAAAATGATTGATGCCGACGAAGATAAAGCATTTAAAATTTATTTAGCAGAAGCAATTGAAAATGATCAAAGCAATAGAAAAAAAAGATTAGCAATCACAAAACAAATTCAGGCACAAAATTCAGAGTTACAATCAAAAGCAGATGAAAATGACAGATTAATGATTGAACTTAAAGAAGCAGTTGAAAAAGCTGAATCTGCTAAAAAAGCCGCTGAAAATGATTTAGACTTAGTACAAAAGAAAACTCAATTTGAGTTAATTGGAAATATTGTAAACGTTGCTTTATACACTATTATGGGTGTAGGAATTATTACAACTGCACTTTATGCAGCAGCGTTATTTTGGGGCGGTTCACAAGATACAACGCTTTTAGGTAATACATGGTCGAATTTATTCGGTATCTTATTAACAAATTCATTTAGTATTATTGGCACTATTATGGGTGTCAAATATGCTGCTGAAAAATCTGAAAAAGAAAAATAGGTTGTAAAATTTTAAAAAAATAATTAAAATTAAAAGATTAAAAATTTGGGCCCGCAAAGGTTTCGACGGGGTAGGAGTAGATGTTGTGGTGCATGTAGGTTAAGATACGACCTTAAAAGTTCAAATATATTTATAAATGCCAACAATAATAAGCATTTCGCTCTTGCAGCTTAATTAAGCCTTGAGTCGTTCGAATAGAATATGTATGGGTATCTATTTGGGCGTGTAAGACCATACTAATCCTGAGAGTCATTTTAATGGTACGGCTTAGGGGATAATAAAGGAACCAGGTAAAATCCATTACGTGTTATTCTAGGGTTCTCTCTTCCAATTTAACACGTATAATTGAGAGTAAACATGTAGGACCACTATTTATTTTATGCCGGACGGGGGTTCGACTCCCCCCGGGTCCACCACTTAAAAAATGTTGTACAAATAAAAAAGACATCGTATAATTATTATTGCAACGCCATAATGGGTTGTATACATAAGTCAAAACTTGCTTACATAAGGAGGATAATATGACAAGGTTTGCATTAACTCACGTACCCGCATTGTTAGGAAACAGTGCAATTGACAGGCTTTTTGAGGAATTTTTCCAAAACCCGGAGCCTTATGTCAAACAAACAACAAACGGATATCCACTTACAGATATCTACAAAGAAGAAGACGGCAGCCAAATAATTGAAATGGCATTGGCTGGATTTTCTAAGGAAGACATCCTTATTAATACTGAGGCGAATAAAATCACTATCAGCGCTGACGGTTCCAAATTAAAGGGTCAACTAGCAGAAAATCGACGTCGAATTGCAAAGCGAGCATTTAAGAAATCATTTGTTGACTACCACAATACACTTGATTTTGGCAGCTCAAATGCAACATTTGAAAACGGTTTGTTGAGAATTCAAATTCCACTGCGGGAAGAAGTTAAACCACGTCAAATTACTATTAAGTAAACTATTTTATTGTAATATTATAAACCTCTGTTTGTAACAAATAGTTATAAACAGAGGTATTTTTTTGAGAGAAAGATGAAAGTAACAAATTTATATTTAAAAAAAATAATTAAAGAATCTTTGTATAAAGTTTTACAAGAAAGTATGTTACAAATGGGAAAAGATTTTTTTGATAGCGAAGAAAGAAAATCAGAAGTTGAAAAAGAACATAAAAGAAAAAGTAATATTGCGTATAAAAAACTGATACAAGACATGAATTCATTTATCAATAACGAAAATTTAAATTCTATTATTACAGGTGTTGTGAAAAAGTCAGACACATATCTATTAAGTCCTGCTTTTAGTTATCACTTTAAAGAAAAAATTAAATTTATTCCAATCAATACAACAGGATATGCTGGGACAGACTCATTGAAAAAAGAATTTTTTGATTACATGTCAGAAAATGGAAGAGAAAAATTATTAAAATTTTTAAATAGCTTAATTAAAAAAATAGGACCAGGTTTAGAAACTGTTAGCTCTGGTTCCGGAACTAATGCAGCCCAGGAACAGTTTCTAAGAATATTAGGGGATTACAAACATCAATTTTATAGTGCAATTGACGACAACAAAAAAGATTTGGAAAAAATAATTTCCCTCAATGAAAAGTCTATTAACTACATAGAAGATTTTAAAAACAAATATGATGAGCAAGGCTTTGATTATAATGCCCCGGGTGATTTTGAAAAAAGAGCAACTAAAAAAGAATTCGATAATGTTGAAAAAGCAGAAAACTATAAGAAATTAACATTTGAAAAATTTAAAGAAAAAATAATTTCAACAGTTACAAAAGAATATATTCGTTATAATTTAATCGCAGTTTTACAAGAAATTTTAAAAAACCAAACAGGTGATTTAAAAATTTCAAAGTCTGATGACATCGTTGCACAAGCAAGAGTAGATAAAAGAAACTATTCAGAAGTGTTAAAAAATAATCCAGGTTGGTTTATTGTACATTATATTAATGCATTTACTGAACAAGATTATCAGGACGTTTTTCCTGGTGTTTTATCTTGGATTAATTATTTTGGAGGCAAAAAATCGAGCGATGAATTTGCAGGAGTTGCTTATCACAAAGACAATAAATATTTAGGTGATAATATTGGAAGAGGAACAGGAACAAGAGATAAATTACCAAGAGTAGGAGCAGTGTTAGAAGGTTATGTGACTGCGATATATGATGGTGATGTTGGATCAACTACTTTTTCTCAAAGCAATCCTTATGGCGGCAAAAGAAAAGAAAGCGGTTTTGCAAGATATGCCGGAGATATGGGTGATTATTCTAGTCAAAGTAAAAGATTAATCATGGATTTAGAAAAGTATAAAGAAAGCGTACAAGGGAAAGACTTCCTTTACAATGAAGGGTTTATAGACAACTGGCAGCCGACAGGAATAATAGCAGATTGGGAAGAAATTAAAAAAGTTTATATTAATAATGCAAATTCTTTTTATCCAGAGTTAAGCGGAAAAGAAAAACCAGAAATTATTAAAGTATTATCAAACATTATTTTAAAGATACCGTTAGCTTGTCAAGAAAAAGGAATGAAGATATTTGATAAAAACTTTAATGAAATTAACATAAAAGAATTTCTGAAAATAATTAAAGATATGATAGGCGGTATATCTAATGCTTTGTCTATGTCTAACACTATGGTATAATAAAAAATGAAAATAACAGAAAATTATTTAAAAAAAATAATTCGTAAATCTTTGCTTAAAGAGGATTCAGCTGACGCATATGCAAGATTTGTACTTAATATGCAAAAACTTGCAGTATTTTCAGAGCGTTCTTTGTCTATGCAGCTTTACAAAAAAGAAAACCCAGAGCTTTATAAAAAAGTAAAAGCTTTAGGCCAGAGACTAATCAAGAAAATCCAAGATGACTTTCCAGGCAATATTGACGTAGAAAAAATATTCGATATTATTAAAATGGCAAAGTCAGAAAAAGAAAAAAATCCAAACATTGATTATGGTGCTAAAGTTATTGAAATTGCACAAACAGTCTGGTCAAATAATGTTGGTTATGGTAGATCTACTAAGGGCATTGGCGCAACTAATTTAGCAGCTGCAGATCCTAGAGCAAGAGGAGAAACTGCAAAAGCAATTGATAGAACATTAAAATATGCCTGGAAACAAGAAAAAAATCAACCTGAAAACAAAGAATATTGGGATAATTTTGAAGTTTGGCATGCTATTGGTGGTATTGTAAAAGGTGGTCAAGGAATTAATCATGATGAAGTATTAACTTTTTTAGATACTTTTAAAAATAACAACCCGCATGAATTATCAGGTTACGGATGGGATGGTCGAGCATCTCCTTCTGATGACGCACAAATTAACCCGGGAATCAAATCAATTATTAACAATTCTGTTCAAACAAGATGGCCTAGTAAATTTCACATTAAATTAGACGGTGACATAACATTTGCAGCCGCATTTGACATAACAACACAATGGCTTAGTTTTAAAGAAGAAGATGATGATAATTTTGAAAAGTCTGGTGATTTTAGCAAAATGCTCAACTGGGGCAAACATGGCGGTTTGATAACTGGACCTGCTGACAAGTTATTGGGTGGACAAGATACATACAATGAAATTGTCATTAGGGATTCAAAAATAGATGGTATATCAATGCCCGGAGAATATATCGACTGGCTTAAAGAAATGACAGGAAATAAGTCTAACTTAGGTATGCCTGATATTGGTTATGTAAATCTTCGAAGTATATACAGCAGTTTAAAAAGAGGTGATGAAAAAAGGGCAGCAGACGATCTTATTAAAATAGCAAGTATTCAATCAAACTACAATGGCGGCATATACCCGCAGCAAGCATTTAATCAAATTAAAAATTATTTAGTGACAGGAGACATTAGTTATATTGATGACGAAAATGTTTTTATTAACAATAAAAAAAGATTAGAAAAGTATCTTTCTTATGGTGTATCAATCTACGAAAATCAGTCAGGCAAAAACATTACGAATTTACTTAAAGAGTTTATAGATGTTGTTAACACTTGCATGCAGCCAAACCCTTATTTGGTAGAAAGAAGAAATGTAACAGTTAAAGAAGCAATTCTTCGATCGACTTCTTCTTATAAAAATCAAAATCATATGATAGAACTAATAGAAAAATTCCCTTCAGAACTCATGAAAGATAAAAAGTTTACTAATTTTATTTTTAGTGATGAGGGTAAAGAATTAATTGATGAATATGCGGAATCACAAAGACAGAATGGAAATAGGATATACTACTTTAATTTTAATAATCGTTATACCGCGGAAACAATTAAAATTTTAAGTGATCCAAATAAATTTTTAAATGAAAAAGCAACAGAATCATCTATTTCCGGCTTACTACTTGAAAGCGTCCCACAGATAATATCAAATTGTGTATATACGATTGCTCATTTTGTTCTAGATTATTATAATAATTATAAAGAAATACCAGGTTACGGTTTCTTAAGAGAAAAACCGGCGCCGCCGCCTCCTAAAAAAATATTAAGATATGATTTTACAGTTAACCCTCCTTATTATTTTCACGGAAAGTGGACATTAGGAACAGGTAAAAAACACATATTCACAGATAAAACTGTCAATGAATTTCCTCACCAAACCGACAGGAAATATTTTATAGATATGGTTTCTAATGTTGTTAAAGGTGGTGGCTTTTGGGAAAAATTTATGCTTTGGAATTCTGACCAAAACCAATGGAAAGATGTCAATTTAAGTAATTTATCATATCAAGAAATAAAAACTGTACTTGACAGTATTTTAGTACCTCCTGTTCCTGGCTCTAAATATGATCCGTTTCCTGCCCCTAGAAAACAAGTATCAGAAACAATTAGTATTAATAAGAAACAGATAAGAAATATAATTAGGAAAATATTGTGAATAAACATTTAAAAGAAATTAAGATGTCTTATTTTCAGCACATGAAATGTGCGTTAGGATATGCAAAAGAAAGTGGAAAAGCAATGATATATTTTTTTATTCATGCTTTTTTGCCTGATTTATGGATTACAAAAGGATCAGATCAATTAAAAAAAACATTAAATAAAATTAAAGGATTAAATAAATGAAACTAACAAAAAAACAATTAATAAAACTGATAAGAGAAGCAACTTATTTTCCTCCTAGCGTAAGCCAGCAAGACATCGATCATTTAAACCTTATGAGGCCTATGCTTTCCCCGGAGCAAAGAAAGAAAGCAGATACTCTTGTTGCACATGATCCGACAGATTTGTCTGGATATATGCTTGGCGGTGCTCCCGAGGATCATCCTGATCAGCCTATGAAAAACTTTGATATAGAAAATCAACAAGATCTTCATAGTACTCCACTTGCTAGAGGGGGTGGAATGAAAGAAATTGTTATGGAAGTTGATGAAGAAATGTATGATTATTTAACTTCAAAAGGCTCTAAATCTATTGAAGGACAAGATGAGTATTATTCTTTACCTCTTGATAGCGTTTATCAAGAAATGAGAAAATATAGTATACCTGCTGATTTAGTTGATGAAGTAATCAAGCATTACTCTTATTATGGATATAAGCTTCACACAGTTGATATGGGTGGAAGAAAAGTCAAATTTATAAAAGTTTTAGCAGATCAATAAAAAAACATAATTTCTCTGTATAATTAAAAGAAAACAGGAGATTCTATGTTAGAAGAGTTGCGTCAAAAAATAAAAGAAAAAGGCGGTTTTGTCAATGCCCATTCTCATTTAGATCGAGCCAATACGGCTCGTTTTTTTTCGAAAGAAGAACAGTATAAATTCCTAGAAGAAAAATGGAAACTGGTAGATCGAATTAAAAAAGACAGTAATTATTGGGCATATTATTCTCGTATTGATCAAGTTGTTTCTGATCAAATTGAAAAAGGAGTATCAGCAATCTGCACGTTTGTTGATGTTGATCCGATTACAACAAACAAGGCGTATATTGCAGCTCATGAAATTGCGAGGGAAAGAAGTTTTGATATTACTTTATTAACTGCAATGCAAACTTTAAAAGGAGTATTAGACCCTAGTTTGAAATCAATAGTTGACAATGCAGCTTTTTCTGTTAATATCATTGGTTCTTTGCCAGGAGCAGATCGTGGAAGAGAAGATGAACATATTGATTGGGTTATGAATGCAGCAAAAAAATACGGTAAACGTGTTCATGTGCATGTCGATCAGTTAAATACACCAAAAGAAAAAGAAACTGAGTGGTTAGCAAGAAAAACAATTGAGTATGGTTTAGAAGGCAAGGTGACTGCAGTTCATTCAATTTCTTTAGCTTGTCATCCTATCGCTTATAGAAAAGAGGTCTATAAAATCTGTCAGGATGCAGGATTGAGTTTTATTACTTGCCCAGGCGCATGGATCGATCACCCAAGAAGAGAAGACTTGGCTCCAATTCATAACGCAATTACACCTGTTGATGAACTTCTTGAGCATGATTTAGTAGTTGCAATTGGGTCTGATAATATTTATGACGTCTATAAACCGTTTGCTGACGGTGACATGATGTTTGAGTTAAGATTGTTGTTGGAAGCATGCAAAATTTACGATGTCGATGAGTTAGTTAAAATTGCTACAACAAACGGGAAAAAAGTCCTAGGATTAAGATAATTATCCCAGGGGGATAATTTAATGAAACTAACAAATACAAAAATTAAAAAACTAATAAGAGAATCTTTGCAAAGAATTCTTTTTGAATCAGAAGAAAGAATTGCAGATCTTAAAGACCAATTTAATCTTGTATATCAAAAAATGTCTCGTGCAAAATCGCAAGAAGAATTTGATCAACTAAACGCTGAAGCTGAAAGATTAGACAAAGAAATTAATCGCTTGACACGGACAATGCTTAAGGAACCAGAAGATCCAGGTGAGTTTGACTTTATGGAAACGGATCCTCTTCAACCGCCAATGTTATCACGTGGTACGGAGGTAGGTTCATTTCAAGATGAAATTGATCCTTTAGATCGACCAGCTATGATTGATGTATCAGATGGTGAAGGTAATGAGTTGTCAGGCGGCCCAATGACACAGCGTGACATGAACCGTCGAGATTTTTTGCAAAACGTAGGCGTTGGTGTTGGTGCTTCAGCATTATTAGGACGACAAATTCTTGATGCAACTTCTGTCGATCCTCGACTTAAAATAGCATCTGACTGGTTTGATCAATCTTTTGCTGACGGCACATGGGATGCAATGTATGATACATATGTTAAAAACTGGTTAGAAAATACTACCCATAATTTTGGAAAAGATTTTGATAGTTCATCATATGATGAACAGGTGTCTTATATCACTGATTATATCGTGGATTATTCTCCTGAAGAATGGAGTGAAGCTCTGACTTCAGAATTTGAAAATGCAGGTTATCAAGACCCAGGAGAAACCGGTGAAATGGATGTTTATAAACAATTAAGTGACCTGATTTACAAAAAACTCCAAAGATATTATACGCCAGAAAAAATTAAAGAACTTAGATCGTCTGAAAAAACAAAAACAACGACTTTGACCAATGACATGATCGAATCAGCAACAGAAGGTTATGTTGATGAACACTTTGACTACAATAGCGCAACTGACGTTATTGCTAACGGAACTTTAGACGATATTGAATTGTTTGAGAATAATCAAGCAGTTAGATGTACTGTAGATTTTATGGACATGGAAGGTCTAAATCTCAGCACAGCAGACGCCAATAAACTTTTAAATGCAATTCGAGCAAAAGTCGATAAAATAATGTCTAGATTGGGTGGCCCTTAAATGAAGCTTACTAAAAAACAATTACAAAACCTTCTTATTGAACAAGTCCTATTCTCTGAAGGACTACGTTATCATGTAGAGAACTCTATTCCTCTTTATGATTGTATATATAGGCCGGGCTCAAAAGGTTTCTTCAGCCTTATTTCTGAATCACGTAAGATGTACAATAATGGCCTTTTGCGTGTGGATGAAGATGAATTGGATATGTTAAATTCTGACTTAGGTGAGTTTGCACTATACGAAGGCAGAGAAGTCGCATTGGATTTTCCAATCAGTGAAGCAGCAGATTATGAATTACAACAGCTTGACGAAAAGAAAAGACGCAAGAAGAGAAAAAAGAAATCTAAAGCAAAGAAAAGCGGAAGTTATTATAAAGGACGCAAGGTTAAATTAAATAAGCCTGCACGTAATTCAGGTTCAGGTGGTAAATTTGTCGTTTATGTCAGAAATCAAAAAACAGGAAACATAAAGCGAATTACATTTGGTGCGCGCGGAATGACAACAGGCTTACGAAATCCTGCACGTCGTAAATCATTTGCTGCTCGTCATCGATGTGCACAGAAAAAAGATAAACTTGCTCCTGGTTATTGGGCATGCCGGATAGGACGATACCCAGCTGTTTCTGGTGCTCCCTATACAACTTGGTGGTAGTATGAAATTAACTAGAAGGCAATTAAGAAAAATTATACAAGAAGTTTATCAAATGACTCCTGAGGACGAATCAGGTCTTAAACCTCACCAAATAGAAAAAGGCGGTTATATCGCAAACTTTGCAAAGCAAAATCCTAATCCTGACATATACAGAGTTAATGTTACAAACATGCGAAGAGCAAAAGGTCGTCAATATCCTGAAGAAATAGAAGCCGATAGAGCTGACTTGCAAAGAATTCATAGCTTCCCGGAATATCAATCAGTTGTAAAAGCTTTTCAAAATGGAGAAGCAACTGCAATATATGATTTAACATATCAAGGAACGCATACAGCTGGGAGAAAAGAAGTAATTACTAACGTACCTGAATGGATATCGCGATTCGGGCATAAAACAAAAGACTCTATATCGACAAAAGCTTTTTTAGGTAAAATTCAAGAAATACCAAAAAGTTTAGGAATGGGATTAGGTATAGGAATAATCATTAGAGGGTACCCGGTTTTAGTATCACCAACCGATGTTTATTCTCAAACGCATTCTGCTTCGCCACAAGGACTTATTGATCATCAATCTAGTTCCGGTTTTGCAAAAAGAGGTGATACAACTAATGCGATATATTCTATTGAAGATTGGTTATACATGTATGACGAAGATGGTATCGGGAAAAGAGGTATAGCTGAAGAAGCTATACTTGACAATTGGAGAATCGTAGGGGTCGTTGTTAGTGAAGACATGTTTGATCAGGTAGGTAGAGAAGAATTAGGAATTGATGAACTAGATATTCCTGTGCACATAGTTGATAGTAACGGATTTTACAAAGGTTTAGCATGAAAATAAGTAGAAAACAATTAAGAAAGCTAATTAGGGAGATGTATTCTCCTCCATTTGAGCTTATGGGAATAATGTCTGACATTGGTTCTCCCATGGTTAAGCAGCTAGCAAATTATATTATTCCCTATCAAGATCGCGTAAGATTTGAAATAGAAGATAATTCGACAAATGTAGATGTTAAAATGTTTTTAGATGGTGTCGAGATAGGTTATATTGGAGCAGACTTTATGGCAGACATGTGCAGTAATTGTTATATGGTTGGAATGTCATCGACTGCGGCTGGAGAAGAAAGAAATGATAACAATTTGTACGGCTTTAGATTAGATTTGATAAAGGATGACTTATTTAAGATTGGAAGTTATGGTCCTATACTTTATGAACTTTGCTTGGAATTGATATCTTTAAAAGGAAAAGATTCATATATGACATGTGATAAAAATTCTTTAGATCCAGCTGCTTATAATGTTTATGCATACTATTTTTATAAACGACCTGACGTCGTTACAAAACAATTAGACCCGATAAGAGTTCCACAAGAGTTTAGAATTACACCAAATGACCCAACAGATGATTGTGAAAGTCATACTTCAGAAGAATATTACTTATTTAAGACAAACAAAGGTATACACCCTCAAGGACCAGATGATGACCCAAAAGGAATGTATGGCGAATATATAGATTATGTCAAAAACAAAGATCCGATTATGAAAGGATATCGTAAAAATGCAACGCCTTTTTTAGACTTGATTGAGAGTTTAGGAATGATAAAGTGAACCCATATCAAGAAATACAACAAGGCGAAATAATAATTCGTACATTTAAAAAAGATGTGCAAGAAGATGAATTAGTGTGGCATAGAGATAGAGAAGATCGAGAAGTTAAAATTATTAAGGGAAACGGGTGGAAATTTCAAAAAGAAGATTGTTTACCTATTTTACTTAGAAAAGGTGACGTTATACAAATTAAAAAAGAAGAATGGCATCGAATAATTAAGGGAAGAACAGATTTAATTGTGGAGATAAGAAAATGAATAGAGTAACTGTTATGATTGGGGCAATGAAACCAATGACTAGAGGTCATTATACTTTGATAACAAAAGCTGTAGAAGATACAGAATGCCCATCTGATCAAACTCCTGCTAATGAAACTTATGTTTTGATTTCTATGCAAGATAGAATTAAAAAAGGACAATTTCCTATTAAAGGAGAAACTGCTTTAAGTTCTTTAGCAAACATATACTTTCAAAATAATCAAATGATGGTTTTTGGTGGTGGTAAATTTGTTAAATTAGTTTTTTGTCACTCAAGCAAGTTTGCTCAAGAAAACCCAGAAAGATTAGCAGAAATGAAAAATATTATCGAAGACATTAAAAGCGTTTTGAATGAGCGTGGAATATCTAATGTTTCTACACAAATAGAAGAAGTAAAGTCCGGGCCTCCTAATTATTTACTTGATTTAGCAGAAAAAAGACCAGAATCAAAATTTGTTTTGTATACCGGTAATGATGATCTTAAAAAATACGCTTATTTTAAAAAATATGCAAATAATATAGAATTCGCAGGATTTGAAAGATTTGAAGGAGGATTATCAGGTACAGAAATGCGTCAAGGATTTCAAACTGATAAAGATGCAGAAGGATTTGATTCAGATAGATTTGGTTCTGGATTTCCTGAAGGTGTTGACATTGATGCAATTAGGCGTCATTATCGATCTGCTGCTGGTTTAGATCCCTTAAAAGAAGGAATAAAAAGAAGAAATAAAGCTGATGAAGGTTATGGAAATTATCTTGAAGAAATTATGAACGAATTGCAGCATATTAAAAAAGAATTTAAGTCTAGAACGAAAGAAGGAAAAAGATATAGAAAAGAAGCGAGTAAAATTCAAGATGCTTACAATGAATTAAAGTTTTTAAAAAGAAAACACGAAAAAACGAATGAAATGGAAAGCATGCTATCAGAAAGAGCTGTTAGAAATGCAACTGGACATGATGATTATGCTGAAAAAGATGAAGAATTTAATAGAGATAGTATACGAGACTTTTTTAATAAATTTAAATAATATTGTAAAAATTTAAAATTTAGATAAGAATATAATTAAGGAGTTAATCATGGAAAAAACAGATAAAGATATTCTTACTGATATTATTTTAGATAATCACGAAGAGGAATTTAGAATATTAGAAAAAGGAGATGATTCCGGTCATCATTTTAGCGTCTATTTACCTATAGGATCCAAAACAAAGTTAATACAACAATTAGTTTTAGAAAAAGTTAAAACAAGAACTATAATAATTACAACTCCAATTGGTTATATAGGCACTATATTAAGATAATTTCACATAGAGAAAATAAATAAATAAAGGGCCGAGAATATGAAGTATGATTCAAAAAACTTGTGGAATAACGGCAACAATAAATTAACAACACAAGAAGTATTTGAATCAATAAAAGATTATGTTAGCAAAGGAGGTACTATTTACGTAGGTACCGACTCAATGCTAAAACATGATTATTGTAAGTTTGCTTCTGTTATTGCAATACATTCTAACGACTTAAACATTGCAAATTACTTTTTTAAAAAGAAAAAATTACCAGCTAATCATTATAAATCTCTTCAAAATAAAATATTTGAAGAAGTTGACTGTTCAATTGAAATAGCCAAAGAATGTGCAAAAAGATTCCCTAATGCAAAAATTGAAGTTCATGTTGACGTTGGGAAAACAAATCGTTCTAAAACCAGAATCTATATAGATATGCTAAAGGGTTGGGTAACTGGGATGGGCTATTTATTCAAAGCAAAACCTCAATCTTGGGCATCTTATATCGCAGACTGGCATTCAAAATAGGAGTTACTTGTGTCTATTATTTTTAAAAAGAAATCTTCATCAGCAATCTTTTCCCCTCCAAGCTATATTAAAGGAGGAAAATTAGAGAGCAAAGTAGAAAAAATCATTAATGAAACAATCAAAGAAAAACTATTCAACGTTTTAGACATTAGTCGAACAATTTACATTAAAAAAGTAGAGTATTTTCCAATTTTTACTACAGAAAAAGAAACGGCTGAAAAAGCTTTAAAATCAGTAATGCTTCGTGTAAAGGGAAGACAATTTAAATTTAGAGAAATATTAGCAAAAGAAATAGAACTTTTAGGTGTAACTATAATAGAATTTAATAATTTTTTAGAAGAAAATGGTGCCAATGAAGTTTTTAATTGTGAAAAACAGCTAGAAAATTTATAATGTAATTATTAAAATAAGTTTGTATAATTAATGTGAACAAAGGAGTTAAATTTGAATCACAACTATACAAAAATATTTCCATACAAAGAAATTAGAAAAGAACAAAAATTAGCTATAGATTTCGGCATTAAAACTTTAATTGATAGCGATAAAAAATTCTGTATAATTGAAGCAGGTACTGGAGTAGGAAAATCAGCAATTGGTTTAACTTTAGGTAGATACTTAGACGATTATTATTGTCGTAAATTTACATCTGAAGACGTTGATTATAAGCCAGGTACATATTTTCTAACAACACAAAGAATCCTACAAGAACAGTATGAAAAAGATTTTGGTCGACCTCGTGGTTCAATGTGTTCTTTATATTCAGCTTCAAATTATAGTTGTAGTTATAAAAAAGGTAATGACTGTCGGACTTCTTTGCAAGAATTAAAAGGTGAAAAGAAAGGATCTCCATTTTTTAAAGCCTGCGCGATTGGTTGTAAATATAAGGAAAAGAAAAAGAATTTTCTGGAAAGCAGAGAATCTATTACAAACTTTCCTTATTTTATTTTAGAGTCAACATATTCTGGTAAAATTACACCAAGAAATGTATTAGTAATTGATGAAGCTCACAATACTGAATCTGTTCTTTCAAATTTTGTAGAAATGGGAATAAGTCAATATTTTGCTGAAAAAATAGTAAAGGTAAATTGGCCGGCAAAAATTACCCCTGTTAATTTTGTTAAGTGGGTTTTGACTGATTATTATCCAAAACTACAATCACAAATTCTTCACATGGAAGACAAAATAGAACAACTAGGTATTGGAGGAAAAATCAAAGAATTAAAAACAATTGCAATGAGGTATGATATGATGACCGGTCATGCATCTAAGTTAGAAGTTTTTCTGCAAGAATATAGTCCGGACAATTGGATTATGGAACAGCAAGAAACAGAAGCAAGAGGCTATACAAAAGTCATTTATCGTGCAGTAGATGTTTCTAAATTTGCTAAAGATTACCTTTTTAAAATGGGAAGAAAAGTTATTTTCTTATCTGCAACAATTCTTAATGGAAAGGCATTTGCTGAATCGCTAGGATTGCAAGAAGGTGAGTATGATTCAATTAGTATTCCATCTCCGTTTCCGATTGAAAACAGGCCAGTTTTTACACAAGGTATTGGTTCAATGTCAGCTAATGCAATAGAAAAATCATTGCCAAATCTCAAAGCGGCAGTTGAAGCAATCTTAGAACAACATGAAGGTGAAAAAGGAATTATTCATTGTCACACTTATAAGATAGCTAATTATTTAAAAAGAAACATAAAAAATAAGAGGTTGTTAACGCATAATTCTGATAATCGAGATGCAGTTTTAAAGAAACATACGACTACGAAAAAAGCAACAGTTCTTCTTTCACCGTCAATGACAGAAGGCGTTGACCTCAAAGGCGACCTTTCCCGTTTTCAAGTTATTTGCAAAATACCGTATCCTTATTTAGGTGATCAAATTGTGAGAAAACGCATGTATAAACACAAAGATTGGTACGGTTTACAGACTGCAAAAGCCATTGTACAATCTTGTGGTAGGTCTGTTAGATCTGAAAAAGATACAGCAGTTACTTATATACTTGATAGTGACTGGAAAAGATTTTACGGTAAAAACAAACACATTTTTCCAAAAGAATTTGGAAAACTTTTAGTGAGATAAAAAATGAATATTAGAGAAGGTATGAAAGTGATGGTTATTCATCACATGAGCAATAAAGGCATAGTAACTAAAGTTTACTATACTCCGGTAAAGCATGGATCATTAGGTGGAACTTTTTCAAAGCAAATGCGAGTTAAGTTTATCAGTGAATTAGATGGTGAAGAGAAAGACTTTCGCGCTTCCGATCTAATGAAAGTAGACGATGAAGGATAGTTTAGAATTTATTTTCTTGGTTTTAATGTGGGTTGGTTTTGTCGGATGTTTTGTAACATTCATCTGGTATCCTAACCCACTACTTTTTTTTGCATCAATACTATCTTTTTTAATATTTCGCCATCTTAGTGAAAACACACATTATTTCAAATAATTATTTCTAGAAACGGAGATAATGTGGCAAGAAAGAAAAGAAAATCATTAAGAAAAGAATTGTTTTTAGATAGACCTACCTCCCATGGAGGCTGGCCAAATACAGAAGATAATAGCGATTGGTTAGGGCGTAAACCTGTAAATAACATTATTTATCAATATTTAGAAGACATGGGCTTGACAGATGATGTACCTCATGCTAAGCTTAGTGAAAACAAAATTATAAAATTAATTAGAGAATCAATTGCAAGGAATCTAAAATGAATCAGTATCCGTCAGCAGCCGGCATCGTTGTTTATCAAAATCACGGTCCCAATCAATTATATTTTTTAGGACTGATTGCATTACCTGAATTTCAAACAAAAAATCAAGGTATATATGACATACCAAAAGGACGCATTGACCCGGGCGAATCACCATTACAATGTGCAATCAGAGAAGCTCAAGAAGAAGCAACAATTGATATAACGCATTTAGATAGTGGCCCATATACTTACGATCGTTTAACAGTGTGGTTAGCAGAAAGCTATCTAGATCCTCGTATAGGTGTTAACCCAACAACAGGAATACAAGAACACCTAGGTTATGAATGGATCAAAGGTGAACAAATGGAACAGCAATGTTTAGATTACCTCAAACCACACATCCAATGGGCAAGGAATTATTTAGGAGATGTATAATGCCAATGACTAACATTAAAGACCGTTTAAATAATCTTTATAATCTTAGAGCGAAACTTTGCGATAAACAAAAAAAACAAATGGAGATCGAAGAGATCACAAATTGGATAACAGACCAGTTAAGTTATTTAAAAACTTTAATTAAAAACCAAAATGTTAGTACGACTGAAATATGTATACGTATAGACGATATTGTTTGTGCGTTAGAAGTTGAGGAGGATCATGATGAGTAACGAAAACGGTTGGGCAGAATATTCTAGGTTGGTACTTAAAGAATTAGAAACTCTTGCTCAAGGAATAAAAGAGCTAAATGATAATCTGGGCGATGTCAAAAGAGAAATAGCTGAGATCCGAGCTCGCGAAGATAAAGTTCAAGAGTTGGTCAAGTGGAAAGAAAGAATTGATGAAGTAGCTTCTCCAACACAAATTAGAGATTTGACAAAAGAAGTAGAAGAATTAAAACTGTTCAAAACAAAAGCAATCACAGTTTTTGCTGTTGTTCAATTTGCCATGGCAGCTATTGTTTTTGCAATGAAGTTTATGGAGTAAAAGTTGAAAATTACAAGAAGACAACTAAGAAAACTATTAGAATCTGTACGAAGTGCAGCTGAGATAATGTCAGCAGCGGGCTTTGAAGCGCATAGCGCTTCAAATAATTATATTAGTTTGGACGGAATGGATCAAGAACAAAAAGATGCAAGATCTGCGCAGTCTCTATCAGGGATTATCGGCGATGACAAAGCGGCATTATTTGCTGAGCTCAATGTAGTAATACCAGATTATTCTTTACCAAATAACACACCTATTTTTTGGTTAAACGATGAAGTTGCTAGCACAGAAATTGAAGGTATCAGGGGAGAGATTGGCGGCGGCATGTCTTCCGGAGACGCTGGTGAAGCAATTTTAAGAGATCTTTTGACAAATGCTTCGATTGCAGGAGCCAGATACGGATCAAGCAAAGCTACTACAAACTTAAACGGTCCTGACTTTGTCCGAACAGCAGCCACTTCGCCGACAGGTAATAAGATTGGTGACGGATCTAAAAGATTTTTCGGTGCAGCGGAAACTAGTTTTCCGGCTTTTGACTTAATGATTCATGATGGTTCAAATGATTCTGGTTTAGAACAATTTAGTTATGATTCTCCTACGGGTGAATTCAAGATTGAAGCCCATTTAGTGTCTGCAAAGTTCTCAGGATCTACCACAGAAGGTGCAACAGCATATGCCGCCTCTAACCTGCGAGCAGGTCAATTTAGTAATACAACAAAACAACAGCCACACTCTACATCTTCTGGTAAATCAAGCGCAACACCTGCTTGGGCAACAGCCATGGGGTTACAACCAGCTGGTATGGGAAAATCCGGAGGAAGACCCAAGGGTGTAAAAAATGCTGGGGTTATGAATGCGTTGATTATGTTGACAATCGCACAGCTTTGCAACTCAGCCAAATCAGAAAGCAATTCAGAAATTTTAAATCTTAGAAATAAATTTATAGATGAATTAAACGCTGACCTAAATACCGCTGGGTCCGTTTCTAACACCAAGCAAAGAGCTGTACTCAATTGTTTAGCAAGAGCCGGAATTACTAAAATCAGCGCAAGAGGTCATGACGGAGTCAATGTTTCAGTTATACCTTACTTAAACAGATCGGCTGAGAACATCGCAACGGATCCTGAATCAGATCCGGGTGTGACTGGAGGAGAAACAATTGCAACTTTAAAAGGAAAACAAGTTTTTCTTCTTGTTGCTTCTCAAGCTACAACTAGTGCTCCAACTAGTTTAACTTTCGGCCAAGTAATCCCTGGTACACCGGCGACACCAACTACAGCTGCAATTTCGACTTCTTATGCACCCTCGACGACCACTACTATTCAAGCCAACGATGATCTCGGTTCAACGACAATTAAAACAGCACTTGGCCTAGTATCACTAGGTAGTGTTGCAAAGGTTTCTGCATCTGGAGGTGATGTATTAAGATTGACATCAACGCTAAGTGAGTCTGAAGCCTTTTACTGCGCAATGGAAAATTTTAAGGCGATTGCTGACAGTATCGCTACAAAAGCAAGAGAAGAAGCTTCCGGACTCTATCCAAATGCTGTTGGTTGGACGGATGACTATGTAAAACATTTTTTAATTCCTGAAATTTCGCAACATTTCAATGTTAACATACCAAAAAACAAAAAACTCTCGAAGGATATCTCTGATACGGTAGCTCTTGTATATAATAATTTAGAGAATAGACTTAAGAACAATCCAATTCTTTCTACTTTTTACTCAAACATACAAAGAATTTATTCTATAAATCGTGAAAAATATATTCAAGGGGCAAATGGCGCTAAATCCCAGTTCATGTCAGGAATGAAAGATTTGCATCGAGCGCTCTATGGAACTGATAGTGCTTTAAATGTTGCATCTAGCATGCCTTTGATTAAAAATGAAGGCGAAACAATTGTTGATTTAGAAGCATTAGAATCGTATTTGAGTACAATTAGAAGCTTAAGATATCAAACTGATACAAATGGTTCACCTATTTTTGCCGGCTCTGAGTTAAACATTTTATTAACTTGCCACAATGAAATACAACAATATTTTAAAGTCCTATTAGATCTTGAAGAGTTTAAACAATCTGGTGGTTCGAAAGATGATTTCCAAAAATTGCAAGCCTTGTTGACAAAAACGGACGCTGCTAAAGGTTTGGACAATGGTATTCTTAGCGAAATTGCTTCAATGCTTTTATTAGAGCAACCCGGTGTTTCTATTTTTTCTTTAATGCGTAAAATTAACAACCAATTATTGTTAGACTTAACTGTAATTCCAGAATCTGCATTAAATCTTATCAATGAAAGAAATAAATTAATCACCGGTTTAAATAAAGAATTAATAGAAGATTTAATTAACTTTATTACAGATAAATTAGAAGAAATTGAAACTGAAGAGGAACCTCCTCCAGCTGAAGTATTCGTAGATGGCACCGAAACTTTAGAAGATTTATCACCAGATAAGGATGGAAAAGAAAATTTGCCGCATGCGGGAGATTATGTAATTAACCGAGGTCAAAAAGTCTACGCAAAGAGTAATAGACTTTTTGACAAAGAAGAAGAAGAACCTCCTGCTCTTGAACTGCAAGAAAATCTTGAACTTTATGAAAAAATTCTTAAAGAGATACTTAAAAAAACTAGGTAAACTAAGCGTGTAAGTTTGAACTCCTTTGTGTATAATAAAATTGTTAATATGCAAAGGAGTTTTTTATGCAATACCTTACACCACAACTTACCCAAGAAGTTATTGGTCGCCTTAAGACTTTTGAAAATGACTTATGCAAAACATTTCAAAAATATGGTTATGACCTTCGAGATAACTTAGGTAGAAGAAATCAATTAGTTTCGCAAGCTCAAGAAAAAGAATTTGCGCGATCTTTGAGAAAGGTGTACAATGAAGTAATTGAAGATGGTGCACCAGGAAAACCTGACATCTTTATTGTTGACATTAATAAAGAACTTGAGTGCAAATTATCAAGTGGTAGTGGTAAATCAAAAACATTTAGTCTACAAACAGATTGGGCAACACTAGAGAATAAAGGTAAACTTGATTATCTTTACATGTTAACAACACCTGATTTTGAAGGTTTTTGTGTCCTTTTATTTAAAGAATTGACAACAGAAGATTTTTATCCTCCAGCTAGCGGTTCACGTGGTAAATCAAGAATGAACAAATCAAAAGCAATGAAAAAATGTCAAGCTCTGCATGGTAGAGTTGTAAATAAAAAGAAAGTTATGATTCAAAAATGGGGAATTCGAAAAGGAATGACTCAAATTGAAAAAGATAAAAGAATAGCTGAACTTAGAAAAGAAATGGTAGGATCTAAAGACAATAAAAGAAAAGCTAAATTAATGGAAATGATAGTTTCAGAAAGTCGTAAGTATCATAATAAAATGTCTTATTTTCAAAGAAAGATAAATCTTTGGGAGTCCAAAGAAGATTCATTTACTTTTAAGTTTGAAGGAATCTAAAGAATGGATGATATAATTGATTACGATCGAAGAACACCTTATATAATAGAAAGAATTGAAGAAATAAATGGCGAAAAATATAAAATAATCTATACAATCAGGAAAGGAGTTGCTGATTCTAGAATAGTTAATTATGAAATGGAAAAAATCGGAGAAGAAATTGAAAGATGATTTTATAAATAAATTAAAAACGATACTATCAGGAAGTAAAAATATAGACAAAAGTCAAACTAGTCAACCAGTAGACGAAGATTTAGTTGGTAACTTTATGAATCAAATACTTGACGCAGCTTGGCTTGAAGAAGATTTAAAAGCAACTCATGCACCCAGCTATCATCTTTCAACAAAAAGCAAATCATATTGGCTTATGAATACAACATTAAAGTCTTTATTTAATATTAAAAGCGGAATAGAAATTATACCAATAGAGGCGGGAGATCCTAATACTTTATGCTTGATAGGACATTCAACTTACTCAATACCAAATAAATACATCGTCTGTTCCGGGTGGAATTAATGAATTTTGATCATGTTGCGTTAATATCAAAAAACATAAAACGTGCCATAGAATGGTATGTAGAAAAATGGAATGCTGAAATTTTATATCAAGACGAAACATGGGGTTTGATAAAAATAGGCGAATCAAAAATTGCATTTGTTTCACCTCATCAACACCCAGCGCATATATGTTTTGAAATAGATGAAGAGTTTATTACCAACAAACTATCAGGCGAGACTTTCAAAGGGCATCGCGATGGATCATCATCATGTTACATAAGAGATCCTGACGGTAACTTTTTAGAATTTTTATATTGGCCCAAGAAGGAAAATAAAGATGGATGAATTAAAAGAAATAATAAGAAAGTTATTAAACGAAATAGAAGAAAAAGAAACAAACTTAAATGTCGCCGGCGGAAAAGGTTACGGAGCTGGAAAAGCATATCCGAACAAAACAGTTGGGGTATTAAAAATGCTCGGTCACGAACAAGGCAAAGAGCAAGAAACTTACGAATTAAAACCAGTAGAAATAAGCAAGGCATTTAAAAGGAGTTAAATAAAATGATTTGTGAAAGAGATGACGAGATAAAAGTAATGAATTATGCCAGTAAAAATAATTATACTATTTTGGCTAATACGTTGGGTGCTCTAGAATATGTAAAGTACGATTATACCAGTTCGAGAACAGCAAAATTTTTAAAGTGGCCAAAAGGTTCTGATTCTATTATAATTAAAGAAGATAATAATTCAATTAAAATTAAAATTAAAGAGCTAGAAAAATAAATGAGTTCTGAATTTCAATCTAGGTTATTATACAAACAAAAATCTTCTGCAGTAATTAACGAAGAAGAACCAGTAACAGTTTCCAGCACAATTTATGCAATAAGATATTTATATCCAGGGGCATCACAGCACACAACAAATAGGATTAGAATTACATGCACCTACAGAGAATCAGACAGGTTCGAGGCGCATGCAGGAGTTATCGAACGTTGGTCAGATAAAGGATGGCTACTAATGGATGATTATACAGACGATGTATTAGCATTTCATTCTGAAGATGAATTTAGAAAGAGAATGCTAGATTATACTCAGTCATTTGTTTTGGGAATACCTTTGTCAGTAATCGATCAAAGTTATTTACCTGAATCTGCTATGTCATCTAATCCTAGAAAAGATAATACCCCTAAAAGACTTTTTAATTTTGACCAAAAAGAAACAATTAAAACAGAAAAGACAAAACCAAAACAAAAAGATAATTATAATACAAGCTCGTCAAAAAAAGATGATGATGACGATGATGATTTAGACTGGTTATAGGAGAAAATATGGGTGGAAGTGCAGGTCACATGAGACATCCTCATGATTTACATACTGTAAAAGATGGCTTTGGATTAATTAAACTATTTGAAAATATTAAAACAAGTATTGAAGCCTTGTCGACAACCCCAAATGTAAAAATTGATGGCATTAATGTTTCTTTTAAATATGTTAACGGTGAATTCGCAGTTGACAGAGGTTCACTTAAAGAAATAGATTTGTCTGGTGTTACATTTAATAGAATAGGTGAAAGATTTGCTGAAGGTCACGGAATGAGAAAGGCAATTTCTACATTACTTTCTATTCTAAATGAAGCAGAACCACAAATAAGACAAGAAATTAGCAAGTTAGGTTTAAACGATCCAACGTATTTTTTAAACACAGAATATGTTGAAGGAACAACAAATGCTGTAGGTTATGCTGAAGATTTTATTGCGATACATGGCGTTAATGTTTTTTATGAAAAAGTTTCTAGAAAAGCTACTCGTCATGGTATACCTAGACCTTTAGATCCAGAAACTAATAAGCCAATAAAAGATCCTAGCGTTGAAGTTTCTTATGATAAAAATGCAATGTTGTCTTTAATACAAAAATTAAAACCTATTGCGAAAAAATATAATTACAATGTTTACGGTCCAATTCCTACAACAAATAAACCCACAGTGATAAATTATAAAAACACTTTGAATACTCCTATTAAAATTAATTTATCTCAAAATGCTTTACAACTCAATCCAGACCTTTCAAAGTATTTAAATAAAAACCTTGGACAACTTCTCTTAACAATAGAAGATAAACCCGGACAGTACCCTTCGTACCCAATGATTCCTATGCTGGACGGTACTAAAAAGAATCCTTACCATAAAGTTACTTATTTAAAAATTATTGAAGAAGGTATACCTGTAGATCAATTAGCTGCCATTGAAAATGTAGAATATTTTATTAAGGGTGCTGTTTATATGCATGCTTCCCGACTTTTAGGTAACGATGTTTTGTCAGCTTTGACTAGTGAAATTGGAGATATGATTGGCGATGATGGCGGACACGAAGGTGTTGTTATAAGAGATGATTCATTTAGCCCATATCCTTTTAAAATAACAGGTGAATTTATAAAATCAGGAATGTATGGCGTAATATCACAAAAAATGGAAGCCGAAAAGCCTGTTGTAACAGAATCTTATTTAAAGCGACTTATTCGTGAATCATTAAAAAGAATTATTTTTTAAAGTGTTTCATAGCTTCTGGCCATAATTCTTTTGCAATATCACGGCAAGCTTCTGCAACTCTTCTAATTTCCCATTGAGCATGCGAATCAATACGAAGATCAAGAAACTTAACAAGATTATTAAGATTGCAAGTCCCATAATATTCTGTATACAGGTTTTGAGACAATACGCCTCTAGCTTGTTCTCTACATATACCATTGTCAAGAAGCTTATTGAATAAATCAACTGAATCTTTATGATGTTTTTTAATCATGGCTGAAGCTGTTACACCACTAACAGGAGCTAAGCCGAAATCAACTTTTGTAATCGTTGGATTTATTTGTTCTTCATCATTGGATGCTTGTCTATTTGATTTATGTTGTGTACGAAAAGTTAGTGGTTCATAGAACTCAAGATTCTCAGCAGTATAACGACGGCTAATTTCATTATAACTCCAAGTCCGATGACGGTGATGCTGACTCCTAACAAACAAAGGAACTTTAAAACGAAATGTAATAACATTGTGTTCAAGCGTCGAAGTATGCCTATTTGATATGAGATACTTAATAAGTTTTTTATCCTTTGCATCAATCTCTTCCTTTTGCTTGCCAAATGATACACGCGCTGAATTTACAATTGTTAAATCGTTTCCCATATGTTGAACATATTCAACCGAACCGATATTGTCATCATATAAATAAATTTTTTCCATTTGATTCTCTTTAATGTTTATTATTTTATACATTATTATATCTTTTTGTATAATTTATTAAACATTAACAGGAGAAAAAATGGTTATTGTTAAAATTAAAAAAGGCGAACCTTTTGAAAAAGTAGTGAGAAAATTTAGAAGAAAAGTTGAAACTGAAGGGATTATGAGGGAACTTAAAAAAAGAAGACACCATCTTACTAGATCTCAAAAGAAAAGAGAGAAAAGAAAACTAGCAGAAAAAAGAAGAAGAAAAGCTGCCCAAAGATCTAGATAATTTATAAGTTTTCATCATGATCCAATAATTAATAAAGTTTAAGCGAGGTTATGATGAAAATTAAAAGAAAAGACTTGAAAAAGTTAATTGAAAGTTTTTTAATTAGCGAAGAAGATGAAGATGTCAAAAAACCAAGTGTTGATGACGATGCATCTTTAGTTGACATATTAAAAGCTGTTAAAAAGACAGCTGACAAGATTGCAAAAGGCGATGAAGAAACTAAAATTTTAGTACCTTTAGAACTAGCTAAAGCAATAGGTGAAAAACCTGATGACGACACTAAAGATGTTAAACTATCTAAATCAGAGTTAGATGATAAATTAAAAAAATCAAGAAAAGTTCAGGTTGCAATAAACAAAACCATGACTTAAGCGCGTGTAAGTTGGATTTAAATTTGTTATAATAAAAATGTAAAAGAGGTTTATTATGGCAAGAAAAAAAAGAGTTCAAAAGCAGAAAATGGACAAGTCTCGTTTACTCGATGACATTAAAACTGCTAAAGTAGGTGAATATTGTTATTTCTTAGATAATAACAAAAAAATATTATGGGGCGAAATCCAAAAAATAACAGAAGAAAACAACAAGTTATTGTTACACATAATGGAAGAAAAAGATTCAAGGTTTTATGCTATCGATTCTGACAATTGTGCATTTAGTGAAAAATTTATAAAGGAGATAAAAAGTGGCAAATGAAGAAAATTGGGACAAAGATTTTAATTGGTTTGATGAAGAGCACTATGAACGTTTTGAAGTGGTCGCAGGATCAAGGGAGGCTTTATTAAAAGCATTTCATGAAACAAACCTAATAACTCATCCGTGTAAAGAATACGGAACTTCTTTAAAAGATTTAAGAGAAGAAGAAAATTTATGGAAAGCTACTGTTAGTCGTTTTAAAACAAAAGAATTATGCGAAAAGCATTGCGTTTTCCCGCCGACTTATGTTCGAACTGGAGTGATAAAACCATGACTGACGTTATCGTAACAATGGAAAAGCAATATCCTTGTATTTTTAAAATTCTTAATGAAGACACAGGAGAATATTGTAAAGATGAAATGGGAAAAGAAAATTATGCCTATACTAAAAAATGGGCCGAATATCTTCTAGAAAGATATACTCGTAAAAACCCTGATCATTCTTTTAAAATAGTTAGGATAATAAAGCATGAGCAGTAATGTCAACCACCCTAAACATTATAATACGGGAAAGATTGAAGTTATTGATGCAATAGAAGAATGGGAAATGGGATTTTGCGACGGTAACGTGATAAAATATGTTGCCCGACATCGTCACAAAGGGAAACCTATAGAAGACTTAAAAAAAGCAAAATGGTATCTTGAAAGACTAATACAACAATACGAACAGGAAAACCGGATTGAAAACACCGATAAATGAACTAAACTTTTACTACAACAAACTAGCTAGCGAAATAACAGACGACATATTTGACAATTTAAATGACGGAATAAAATGGGATCAAACACAATATGATTGGCCTTATGACTTAATGATCGAAAAAGAAGAAGACTTTCGTTATGTAAATTTTACATTCTCAGTTGAAAGAGTACCTAAAAAAGACTTTATTCAAAATGACATAGTAGGTTCTTCAGGCCTAGACGAAATAGGCATGCCTCACATTAAAATTCGCATGCTCATGGAAGAAAATAAATGGATTAAAAATCATGACTATAATTACGGACAAGTAATGGGTGTTATTGCACATGAATTGCATCATTTAGCACAAGACTTTGAGCTAGTTGATTATAAAATGCATGATAATATTGTTGATTATTTTTTAAATCCGATTGAAGTTGAGGCATTTCACATTGGTTTTAGAGCCGAATCTCATCAAAATTTAGAACCTATTGAAAACTGTATTACAAGGTATTTAGATAATTTTTTAAATGCGAATGCAATTAATCATGAAGAATATGAAAAAATACTTGTAAATTGGTTAAATCCTGAGATAAAATTATTAAAAGGAGTTAATAATGAAAGTTAAAGATTTAAAAGTTGGTGAAATTTATAAGTTGAAAAATAAATATAAATCATTGACTCATACATTTACTCAAAACATAAGGCCGCACCCGAAAGCTATAGACATTAAAGAAATTAGAAATTTGCCTAAAAGCTTAAATTACTTATATGTGTCAGAAGGTAAAAGGTCAAAAGAAAAACCAATAATGTATTTAGGCTATACTTACGAAAATTTTCATTTATCTGGTATTGACTGGTCACCTATCAGAAAAAGACATTGGTGCATGTATCAAGGTCAAAAAATGATTTTAGACGGTTGGGCGGCACAACATTTTGAAAAATACTTAGGAGAAGAAAATGAGTAGTAGTTATAATGAAGTCGGAAGGTGGAATGTTGGAACACCTGACGGCAATTCAGAAGAAATGATATTAGAGAAAAACAAAGAAGGATATCGGCTTCGTAACGACTTTGGAAATGTTGTTATTGAATTTGATAAAATGAGCGCAAAAGAATTTTTTAAAAAACTTAACGATACAGTCAATGACACATTAGAAAAAGATCTTTTTGATTGGTTTGCCAATGATTTAGATACTGACTGTGATGCAGATAGCAAAGATAATTGGGGAGCAGACTAATGGCAAATTTAACAACAGCAAAAGCAATAACATTTTTAGACATTGAAACAACACATTTAGATCCAAGTAGAAGTGCAGTACTTTCTATCAGTATCGTAACTGATTGGGACAATGGACAACAAGATGTTTGGACAACAAAGATAAAGCCTGCATCTATAGAATTAGAGTATGCATCAGAAGAAGCATTAAAAGTTTGTAACTATTCTGCAGAAGAATGGAAAGATGCACCTAGTTTTAGCGAAGTTGCAGAAACTATTGCTAAAAAATTGAGATACGGTCCTCTTGTTGCACATAACATTAATTTTGATATATCACATCTTATGGCTTCATTTAAAAGAAGAGGGTGGGAAGAAGTTAAACCTGGTGAAAAATATGGTTCTGGTAACAAAAAGTTTAATCCTGGCTATCCTTTAATAGACACATGTGCGCTAGCGTATATTTTCTTACCGACCGAAAGACAAAATATGACTGCACTCCGTGAGCATTTTAAAATATCAAAAGAAGGTGAACATACAGCTGAAAAAGATGTTATGGACTGCAGGGAGATATTTTATAAAATTGTTGGAGGGGCAGGTGATTAAACCGCTTACTAAGACTGAATTTGTCAATATTGCTACAAATGGAATTAGAATTAACCTTTATAATGGTTTTATAGAAGACTATATTGAAAATCTTATGAAGTTTATTGAAGATGCAACTTACGATTATTACGTGTCAGACTATGACACAGAATGGTTGGAAATTTCTAAAGGTGGTAATCCTTCAATCAAAGTAGTTTATGAAGGTGGTAAAATATTGTTTCACCTTCCAAAGCAAATACTAGAAACTAAGTTTGAAAAAGCAGATGCAGGAAATGCTATTAAGGTAGTTTATATGCATTCTGTTGCTTGGGAGGCAATTAATAATGATGGTAAAATCAATCAGCCCGTCGAGCCGTGGCCGGTATAATCCAAAAAAGAAAAAAGTTTGGATTAAAAATAATGAAGATGAAGATTCAGATTCAGTTGAAATAGAAGTTGAAATATACGACTTGTCTGATTATTCGATTCATTTTTATGACAAAAATGGTAAAATTATCTTGCACAAAAAAGAAAAGAATCATTTAAATATTCTTGTGTAAGTTAGAAATAAAAAGGTTATAATATAGGTGTTGGAGGAATAAATGACTTTTAAACACACACCAGTTTATGATTCAAGTACAAGTTTTGAACAACTTTTAAAACATAAAGCAATCAATTATTATCTAACTGAATGCGGCGGCTATATTGCAGGTGGATTAGCTGAAAAAGAATTCAATCATTACAATATTGAAAATTATCTAAAAACAGACTTAAGTCAATATAACGGTGATGTTGATATATACTTTACAACTCAAGAAGGTCTAGATAAGGCAATTGATTATTCTTATAGAGTGTCGCACACCTGCAGAATTAAAGAAAATAATATAGATGAATTTCCTACTCATGACTTATCAAATTATGAACAGTTTATTGCAACTATAAATTATGGCAATCCAGGTATATATACTCAAGAATCATACAATAGAAACAAGCATATACGACATATTGAACCTTCTTGTACAGATATTAGTTATCAAGTTTATATTGACATAATGTTTTTTAAATTTGATCGAGATAGAGATTATCCTGTAAAAGTTCAATTGATTGGAAAAGATTTTATTGGTCAACCTGAAGACATACTGGGGACTTTTGATTTTGCTAATGTTCAAATAGCATATTACATTAAAGACAACCAACTTTTTCGCTGTCAAAGAGAAGATACAGTTCCTTCTATAAAGAAAAGATTAAGAGTTGTTAATTCTCATTCGCCTCTTTTGATGCACCGTATATACAAATATATGACTCATCGTGGATATGATGGTGTAACAGAATCTTCCAAACAGCATATTATTGATTGGTTGATTAGAGCTAGATCTGGTGAATTTAAAAACCCAGTACTGGGAATAACTCTTTGGGAAGATGCATTAAATAACAGGGTAATTCGTCGTGCTATTTATGATAAAACAATTCCAGATGATGCATTACCATTAATTATCGGCAAGGTAATAACGGAAAAAAGAGTTTACAGAGGTTATAGAAGATATGATTATGTTGAAATCGATGAAGCAATGGCAGCTATTAAAGAACGAAACACTTCACTTAGTAGTTAGGAGTTTGTTGGGTATACACGGTGTATTTCATTTTATTGAAATGTGTGTAAACCTATATGAAGGTGCAGTATTATCTGCTTTGTTAACAGCGTTTACTGGTGTTATAATGGTATTAGGCGCATTAATTGATATTAGTCATCATCAAGGAGAAATAAATGAAAACAGTAATTAAAAAGGTAATTAAAGAAGATTGTAAAAAAGAAGGACTTCAAGTCTTGTTAACAGTCAATAAAGAAAATGATATATCCTTTGCTATAGCTCAAGGTAGAGAGCCTGTTATTTTAGACATGTCTTATAATCAATTGTGTTCTTTAAGTAAATTAATCCACAAGGCTATTGATGACCATTATCAATCATACTCAAACTCAATGATTAAAGAAAAAACACAAACAATTTACATTGATGATCCAATCGACTGGTAAAGATGCTGCATAGGGAAGATCAAGTACACATTAAGGCGAATAAATATGACATAGTTCGAGCAAAGAAAACAGTTCGCATTGTTCCAGGTGTAATGAACTCATATAACAAATCTATTGAACATTTAGATTTCTCAGGGTATGGATTAGTAACAGGTAGATCAGATTCTTTCGCTGAGGTTTATTTGCCAAATCGAACAAGAAAATTATTAAAAATCGACAACTTAATTGTAGTTGCAAAGTGGAAATAAATTTAGTAAAAAATGTAAGTTTAAAATAAAGTAGTTATAATAATAACATAAATAAAAAGGAGAAAAAATGACAACTCTCATTCTAATGTCAAAAAAACAAGATGAAACTTTTAACATGGACACCGGCCTTTATACAACGCCTGGCTGGACACTTTCTGAAAAGAAACTTTCTGGATTGGTTGGAAATAAAGTTGCTTTAACAACTCGTTCAAATGAAAAAAGCTATCTTGGCGGAACAATCGTAGGATTTATTCCGGCAAAACGTACATCTAACAAAAAACGTTTTGATGTTGTATTTAAACCTGAATCGAAATTTGTTAATAGTAAAGTGACACGTTCGGTTGAATTCACAGGTAATCCCGTACAATATCTTTAACTTTTTAAGTGAGTGATTAGAAGATGCAGACTCTCCAGCAAGATATTTTAGGGAATTGATCTCACAACTAATCACTCACTCTTTTGCTCGAATGGTGGAATAGGTAGACACAACAGACTTAAAATCTGTTGACCGTATGGTCGTGAGGGTTCAAGTCCCTCTTCGAGCACCACTTTTTTAACATGCAATAAAAGGAGATAACAATGTTTATTGCAATTTTAGCTTCACTTTTTATTGGTTGCGGTGAAGAAAAAGCTGATGATACAGCAGAAGCAACTGAACAAGAAGAGCAAACAGTAGAAGATACTGCTGCTGAACCGGCGGAAGAACCTGTAGAGGAGCCGGAAGAAGAAACACAAGATACAGCAACGGAGGAATAAATGTTTGCACTATTCTTGACAGCCTTTTTGGCTTGTAGTTCTGACACAAAAGAAACAACAACTACAGAAAATACTACAAATACTACAGAAACAACGAAGTCAACAGATCAGACAACCACAACCGGTTCGATGACAACAACTTCAAACACTTCTGGTACAAGTGATACAACTACAACTACGACCCCTACAACCGGTCAAACTGTAGAAACACAAAAAACAGAAGTAAAAGAATTTGTTGAGAAAGCTGTTAATACTTCAGAAACAGAGTAAAGTATTTAAGGTTGCCAACCACCGTGCGGATCATAAGTTATGACTTATGCCACGGCCTTGATTTAATCTAAAAGGTTGGCCTGCGGACCCTTAGCTCAGTTGGTTAGAGCATCCGACTCATAATCGGCAGGTCCAAGGTTCAAGTCCTTGAGGGTCCACTTATTTTGAAAGGAGAACTTATGTCTTATAAAATTGAAACTTATCAACCGATTACAACAGAAGAAAAGTCAAAATATATGACAGATAAGCGCTTAATATATGGTACTGGAGTTTGTTATAAAGATAACGTACGTCATGAAAACGTTTATGAAGAATACAAAAGAAAAACTACGCTAGAAGAAATGTCTGACATTAAAATAAAAAACAAAAAAGCTTTTGAAAACTGGATTAACAGTTACAAAAAACAAGGGTATCATATTGATAGAATTGACAAGTTTAGAGGTCTTTTTACAAATAATGGCGGGTTAGAATTATATCCAGTTACTGTTTTTTTCAAGAAAACAAATGAGCGCAGATTTAGAAAAAAACGTCATCAACATAAAAAAAATAATTAATAATAAAAAGGAGAAAACATGGATAAGTCAAAAGCATTTTATTATGCATCTCTTGCGTCGGTAATCCTTTCCATTGCTGCATGGTCACTAACAGGTGAAGCAGATCCTGATCATGCAGAACGTTGGGGTATTTTTATTGGCCTTTGGGCACCAACATTAATGGGATTATCAATACATCATAAAGACGATCAATAACAAACGCGCCCATAGCTCAGCTGGATAGAGCATCGGCCTTCTAAGCCGAGGGTCCCAGGTTCGAATCCTGGTGGGCGTACCATCTTCCCCTAGCTAGTAACCATTCAATTAGTGAAACCGGTGAATCTAGGGGATTTTTATTAGGAGAATATATGCAAGATGACATAACAAATTTCTTTAACACTTTAGCAAATACAAAAGGAACAAATGCAAAAATGGATTTTGTCGGA
>Ga0222718_10000165_pt1 | contig 65023 bp, 63 predicted proteins | sample C33_27DmetaG_FD_165045 | JGI IMG/M metagenome (GOLD analysis project Ga0222718, IMG submission 165045) | Estuarine water microbial communities from San Francisco Bay, California, United States - C33_27D | ecosystem: Environmental > Aquatic > Marine > Unclassified | place: USA: California... | reverse complement strand
ACCGAACGAATCCACCAGACGTTAAACTACCAGACGCCTGAGGAATTCGAGAAAGACTACGCAGCCAGGCTGGCTGCGTGAATGAAAGATTTGTTCTCCGTTATTGTTGGTCTACCGCACATTGGTAGCCGAACACCGTGCTCGCGATTGCCGTGACATACAAACCGTGAAGTGAACAAGAATCCACTCAAGTAAGTTCCGAAATCGGATCGCCCTTGGAAAAGATCGGGTTTCGGCGACCGGCGAAGTTTTTCAGCGCAAGTTGTACGGGGTCATACCCCAGATGATGAAAGATCGTCATTAGAAAATCATACGGTGTTACGCGACGAGAGATGGGGTCTTCCCCGCGTGCGTCGGTCGTACCGATCACCTGACCGGTTTCGATGCCGCCCCCGGAAAATAACATCGTGTTGGCACGCGGCCAATGATCTCGCCCCGGTTGGACGGTCCCTTTGGCTGCACTCGCCACTCCGCCTCCACTACTGGCGACATTCGAAATGCGCGGCGTGCGTCCGAATTCGCCCGTCACCACGACCATCACCCGCTTATCGAGTCCCCGGTCGTAAAGGTCTTCAATCAACGCGGAAATCGCTTGGTCGTAAAACGGGGCACGGTGAGCATTGGCATCAAAGACGTGATGGTTGACGGCGTGATCGTCCCAGTTGGCAACTCGACCACATAACGGCCCGTCGAACTCGGTCGTCACAATGTCCACACCGGCTTCCACGAGTCGCCGAGCCATCAGACATTGTTGACCCCAGGCGTTTCGGCCATAGCGATCACGAAGTTTGTCTTCCTCTTGGGTCAGATCAAATGCGCGGGCGGCTTCGGGGCTGGAGAGTAACCTGAGTGCCTGAGACTCAAAATTATCAAACGCGCGCATCAGTCCGGTTTGATCGATGTCCCGACGCATGAGATCAATCTTACTTCTTAATTCGGTCCGTTCCTCAATTCGTCGTTGTGTCTTCTCATCTTTGAAACCCACATTCGGCACCGAGAAGTCCGGCGAATCGGGATTACCGGTAATCTTGAACGGTTCGTAGGAGGGTCCCAAATAAGTGGGACCGGCAATCTGAAATGAGTCGTAGCGATCCACGGGATTGATGGCGACGTAGTTGGGGAATTGTTGAGTCGGCTTGTGTCGCAGATAACTGGCAATCGACATCCAGTCGGGATAGGTGGGGATTCGTTTGTCGGTGGACGCCGGGTCTCCTCCAAGAACACGCAACGAACCTGCCGGATGCCCACCTGCATCGTGGGCGACCGAACGTAGCAAAGCGAACCGGTCGGCACACTGTGACAACTTTGGATACAATTCCGTAATCTGGATGCCGGGGACATTCGTATCGATGGGACTAAATGGTCCACGATAATCGGTGGTCGCCATCGGCTTCATATCGAACGTGTCGAGATGACTTTGCCCGCCGCGCAGCCAGACCAGGATGATCGCCGTATCCGATTTTTTCGCTGTTGCGGCCGCTTCGGCCCGCGCTCGATATAAATCGGGAAGTGTCAAACCGGTAAAGCCGACGAGCCCGGTCCTGAGCAGCTCTCTGCGATTGGGATGTCCTGAGTGTTTCATTTCGGCTTCTAATTCAAGTGTGACGAGAGCGCAGAGTTTTGACTTCAATTCATCATTTTAGAAAACAGATCAACAAAATGCGATGTGTAAAACCGTGAATTCGGTTCTCCGTCACTAATGGGCTTCACAAATCCGCCGCTTCCTCAGAACCGCGTCGGCTGCTAAACTGTCTCACTGACTGAAGATCGGCCCTCGTAGCTCAGGGGATAGAGCACAGCTTTCCTAAAGCTGGTGTCGCAGGTTCGAATCCTGCCGGGGGTACTTTTTTTAAGCACTTAAGCGCTGTGACCAGAAGTATCGTGGTGCCGGAAGAGTCTTTCCAACACCGATCTTCAGACCCGCTTTGAGGTTGCGGGAATTGGCTCCGCACGCTAAAAATCACCTATCAAACACTGAAAAACCTCGGGAAGGATACCGATGTCTGACGAGCAATTTGCCAAGGATTACATCACGCAGCTTCACGATTTGTTGCCGAAGCTCGATACCGCCAAAGTTGCCGAAACCATCGCCGCCATGCGCAAGGTTCGCGACGCGGGAAAAACGGTCTACATTTGTGGCAATGGAGGCAGCTCTTCGATTGCCGCCCAGATGGTGGTCGACATCGTCAAATGTGCGTCATTGCGCAAGCCGTCCCGGTTCAAAATGATCTGTCTTTCCGACAGCATCTCGACGCTCACCGCTTATGCCAACGATGAAGGTTACGACACGGTCTTTGTCGAACCGCTCAAGAACTTCGCCGAAGAGGGTGATATGCTCATCGGGATTTCCGGTAGCGGCAACAGTGCGAATGTCTTGAACGCGATTGAATATGCCAACTCAGTCGGCTGCACGACCGTGGCTTTAACGACCAGCGAAGGCGGCAAGTTGAAAGACGCCGTCACCATTCCCATGACCGTGCCTCATGGCCACATGGGTCGCCTCGAAGATTGCTTCTTTGTGTTGACGCATATCCTCTGCTACTTCTTTACCGAAGTTGAGTGATCTGGCACCGCTGAACTGTTTTCTGCCGACTGTTGATAACATCGCCAGAGAATCACACTGAACGGGATCCACCAGATCAAGTCGTTGAACACGATACAGCGAAACATGGTCCAAGGGAGATCGCCGGCAAGGGCCGCTTGTAAGAAGCCAATCGGTCCAAAAATCTTGCCCAGCAATCCGACCAGAATAATGGGCCAGTGTCGGACATAATCGTAAGCGGCGATTCCATAACCGATGCCGTACACTCCCACGATCATTCCGATACATTGCCATAACTGAGGATAGAGGGCCGGTTCATCGAATCCCGCCCATTGGAATGATCTCTCCGGCAGCAAAACCACCACGGCTCCCCATAACAGGTTATAGACGGCGGCAAGCAGTAAGATTCGAGAAGGTTTCTTGGGAGTGGTCATCTTGGGGTGATCTCGGTTAGATTGTGAATGTTGTTCGATGACAAAACCGCAATCTCCAATAAGAATTCACTGAGGAAACAGGATGCAGGTTGACGATTGGCAGCTTCAGACAGTCTCAGGCGGTCGGTTCAAAGTAGACGGCGGGACCATGTTTTCGGTCGTTCCCAAGCCGCTATGGTCACGAAAGGTGACGGTCGACGAACTCAATCGTGTCGATCAGGCCACCAATTGTCTCTTGATTCGGTCGAGTGAGAAAAATGTCCTCGTCGATACCGGGTATGGTTCCAAGCTGAGCGACAAACAACGCAAGTTGATCGATGCAGAAGAGGGAAACCCGTTGGAACAAAGTCTCGCCGAACAGGGAGTAACCCTGGAAGAGATCGATACCGTTATTCTGACACATCTGCATTTTGACCACGCGGGCGGCGTGACACGCCGAAACGAAGATGGTGATCTGGAACTCGAATTCTCGAACGCCGAGCATGTGATCCAACAGGGGGAGTGGGATGTTGCCCATGCTGATTGGCCCGAGTTGCGCAATGTCTACTCCATAGAGAATTTCGGCTTGCTGGCCGATTCCTCGCAACTGCGATTGATTGAGGGCGATGTCGAAATCGCTCCCGGTATTCGATCTTTGGTAACCGGTGGACATACCGAGTTTCATCAAGCGATCATCATCGAGCAGGGGTATGATGCCTTCTATTATCTGGCCGACATTTGCCCGACCAGTTGGAACTTACCAACCGCGTGGTGTACCGGCTTCGATCTGAATCAATTGGAAACTCGGCGTAGCAAGCGAAAAATCCTGGAAGAGATTGCCGACCGCGACGCCTGGTTATTATTCGATCATGACCCGGAGTTGGTGGCTGTCAAAATCGCCGCTGATGACCGCGGTGAATTTGTCATCACCGAGCGACGTGCAAATTTTTAATCGCTTGAAATAAAAAAAGGCTCTCACAGTTTCCTATGAGAGCCTCATTGATGAATCGGGGTACCCATCGTCTCAGCAGCGCAACGTGGGGAACCTCAGTGTATCAGTTTTATGTTTTCTTTACGAGTAAGCTGATGTTGTGCCCACCAAAGCCAAAGCTGTTGTTAAGTGCATACTCTACCTGAGCTTCGCGCGCTTCATTGGGAATATAATCGAGATCACAATCGGGATCGGCTTCTTCGTAGTTAATTGTGGGAGGTAATTTCCCGGTCTTCAGAGCCAGCGAACAGGCAACCGTTTCGATCCCGCACGAGGCACCGATGATATGTCCGGTCATACTTTTGGTCGAACTGACCTGAAGTTTGTCGGCTGCGTCGCCAAAGACTTTCTTCAGAGCCACGGTCTCCATGGCGTCATTCAGTTTCGTTCCCGTTCCATGGGCATTCACATAAATGTTGTCGGCAATTTCTGCGGGACTCAAACCGGCTTGTTCAAATGCCTGATTGATGGCACGGGTCGCTTCGACTGCATTCGGATCAGGTTGAACAAGATGAAAACTGTCTGAGGTCGAGCCGTAACCGATCAATTCCGCATATGCGGTCCCTTCGCGTTTTGCCAGATGCTCGGCTGATTCCATAATGACAATACCGGCACCTTCCGACATGATGAAACCGTTGCGTTCCTTGTTAAATGGTCGGACAGATTTCGCCGGGTCGTCGTTCGAGCCTTTGTTCATCGCTTTCATGTTACTGAAAGCTGCCAACCCCAGGCGTGTCAACGAGGCTTCGGTCCCGCCACTGATGACGATGTCGACTTCGCCGCGTTGCAGCATTTCGTAGCCGTCAATAATCGCGTTCCCGGAAGACGCACACGCTGTGCTGACGGTATAGGCAGGGCCTTTGGCTCCATACGCGAGAGAAATATTTGCGGGAGACGCATTCGGCATCAACATCGGGATCGTGAAGACACTCACCCGTCGCGGGCCTTTTTCGATCAACCGTTCGGTCTGTTCTTGGAGAGTTTCCATCCCGGAAAGCCCCGAACCAAGAATGACGGCAACTCGCGTTCCCAGATTATTGAGTGGCAGGTTGGCATCGAGTAATGCCTCGCGCGCGGCAACCAAGGCAAAGCGGGTCGCCCAGTCAATTCGTCGGACATCGATGAGATCTCCCAGATGTTCCTGCAGGGTCTCGAGATCGAGATCGGAAATCTCACCTCCGATGGTCACCTGCAAGTCATCCGTTTTCATGCGCGTCAACGGACGAATTCCGCTACGACCATTCATCAGGCCGTCCCAGAATTCATTTAGATTTTTACCCAGTGATGTGACGACTCCAAGGCCGCTGATAACGATCTGACTCATGATTCTCCATTATGAATGGTCAGACGGAGAGGACTCCGTTGTGAGGGCCGAAATCAATCGGCCAATGAATTGTTTGACGACTTCCAGATTTTCCGGGATCTCCCGTCCCGGAGGCGTTATTGTACAAACTATGAAGATTTCTGGACCCCATTTGAAGGGACTTTTTTGAGGATTCGGTGTGTTCCGTCTGCAAAATAAAAGGCCGTTGAGCCGACAGTTGCGTCTTGTCGTCCGTGATCGGATCGATTCCGCCCTTGATCTGCTTGCTGAAAATGACGAATTGACGCCCGGAACTGTGCATCAACTCAGGAAAAACTTCAAACGACTCAAAGCACTTTTTCGGCTGGTCAGAACCTTGAATCAAGCCGCCGGGGAGCAGGAAATCGCCCGCTATCGCGATCTGGGACGCGAATTATCGTCTTCACGGGATCGCGAAGTCATCGAGCAAACCTTAGTGAAATTGCAGTTTTTGACCGCTGATTGTGCTGTCATCGAACGTCTTGACGGATTGCTTCAGCGATTGCAAAAGCAGGACATTGACGACTCTTCTTCAGGCTCCTGCGAGAGTATCGACGCCTTGCGGCAAAAATTACTCGAAGCACGGCACAGTGCTGAAAATCTGCTGATTGGAGATTTTTCTCCAGACTTGTTGATGGGCGGCTACCAGGAGACCTATCGAAAGTCGCGAAAGCTTTGGAAACGAATTCCCGAATCCCGACAACAGGAAGATTGGCACGACTGGCGAAAACGTGTCAAAGATGATTGGTATCAAACGCAACTTTTGTCAAACTTCCGCGAGGATAACACCAGGAAACGACTCGCCAATCTTCGCACGTTGGCAGATTTGCTCGGATACGATCACGATCTGCAAAATCTCAGCGAGATCATTGAAATTCTCGCCGTGCGACCTTATCCACTCGATGAAGAGGTGCAACAACTCATCGACAAGCAACGACTGGTGTTGCAGAAGGAGTGTTTGGAACTTGGACGGAAATTGTATCAGGACAAACCAAGCGTCATGCAAAAACAGTTTTCTTCAATCGAGTCGGTCTAGCATAAACGCCCATAACAAAGTATTCCTCAATGATTCCACGGAGACTCGAACCCGAAGTGATGGACACCGAGCAGGAGGCGCGCGAGTACGATGAAATGGATCATTCGGCAGTGAATGAACTATTCGTCGCTGATTTTTTGACCGACTGCCCGCAAAAATTACTTGTTGACTCAAAAGGAATACTCGATCTGGGAACGGGAACAGCATTGATTCCGATGGAATTCTGTCGGCAATCCGAACAGGGACAGATCACGGCTGTCGATCTTGCCGACGAAATGTTGAAACTGGCCCGCGAAAACATTGCACGAGACGATCTCTCGAAACGTATCGAAATCGTGAAGTCCGACGCCAAACAGTTACCGTTCGAGAATGATTGTTTCTCAGCCGTTATGTCGAACAGTATTGTGCATCACATCCCCAAACCATTTATTGCCCTTCAAGAGATGGTGCGAGTCCTCAAACCGGGTGGTTTATTGTTTGTTCGAGATCTCCTGCGTCCCGACTCAGTTGATCAACTCGAAGCACTCGTCAATGAGCATACCTCGAACGAGACCGACTATTCCCGGCAGTTATTTCGTCAGTCATTACACGCCGCGTTGACGGTTGCTGAAGTCGCCGACATGCTCGAAGAATTGCAGCTCCCGCGAGGAGCGGTGGTGGCGACATCCGACCGACATTGGACGTTGAGCACTCTATTGCCGTAATTTGACCGATATTGCGACGTTTTTACGGAGGTCAGCAGTCCTCGGCATAATCGATACACATTACCAATCTTGGCCTTGCTCTTTATTTTCTCTGTCTTTCTCAAGTTATCTATTCTGTTTATCCGATGAACTCTAAGCACACAAAATACCTCACCTCAACTCTTTCCCCAGAGATATTGGAGTCTGATTCATGGCCGTCCCGACGTCGCCAACGCTTTCGGATCAAGAAGTTCGTTTAACCTCGGCCCTCAACGAACTCGATTCGACCCTCCAGGAGGCTGTCGAGCAGGATGCTCGATTTGAAAACCTCCAGCAAGATTGGCGACAACAGTGGGATTCGCACGACGAGCAAATTGCAGATCGTTTGCGAATCCTTAATGAGAAGTTGCAGCAACTCAAGGAGAAGGGTGATCTCCAATTGATGCCGCAACTGAAGGTTTTATCCTGAGAGAGTTTCCGGGAACGAAGCGGTGCGAGACCGTTTCCGGGAAATCATCACAGGTACCCGTTCTCCGGTTCCCTCCAGACCGACCGGAGAACGGGTTCCGGTTGGTTGGCATTTTTATTCTTCCACTAACCTTGGCTCACCCCACACTCCCAAATTGTGGAGAGATTCTGATCCCTCTCCCGCAACCGTCATCAGCTTCAGCTTGAACAGTTTTCCCTTCGGTAAGTCTGCCGACAACATCACGGCAGAGTCCTTCGTCGTCAGAAAACCACTCTCGGCGACCACCTTGCCGTCAATCATGATTTGAAAATTGACGCTGCCAGTCGGTCCGGCCAACGGATGCAAACCGACCTCGCAAACGATCTGCTGATAGTGGCCTCCATTGGTGAGCGTGTAATCAATCGAACTTGGCACACCGGCACCAAAGCCGATGTCGTATTTCTGCTCACCAATCTGGAGAGGATGCAATTTGCGTCCCGCATCGAATCCCTGATCCACAAGAAACGGCGTCACATAATACGGATGGGTCGTCATCCGCGGGACGGTCTCTGAAAGCCATGCAGACAGACTTTGCTCGTCCCATTGCCGGGATTCTTCGACATCAATGCGATCATAGGCCAGACAAAACACCGTATAACACAAGTCGGCAATATGCTCGGCGTTGCGATGAGCCAAGCGTGAACGTGTTTTCTCAGCCAATGTCCCGTCGCCGTATTCAATCGATTGTATGATCGGAATGATACCCGCGGCTGCATTGCGTTCGAGCAACAATTGATGCTGATAAATTCTTAACGCCGCTTCGGGAATACTCGCTCCCAGCAACTTCGGTGTGTACTCCGCATTAGGAATTTCAAACGTCCCCCTATTACTGATGCCGCCGTAGCCGTACAGATAATTAAGATTCACTTTATCGGGTGTCGGCGGCAGCAAAATTCGTAAAGCAGCTTCATTCACCGGGCTGGAATGTGCCGACGGCGAACCGGGATCTTCATTCCAATGGCACAACACGCCGAGAAATTTCAGGGCTTCGTCAACGGGATCGTCTTCTTCGAATTTGTCAGGATGTTGAATTCGGTCGATGGTTTGTTCGAGATACCACTGCATCGCGGGGATACTTTTCTCGGGCGGGTTCACATCGTGCAGAGAGAGTCTTGGACCGGGAGGTAGACAATATTTATCGAGGTGAGGAGCGCGTCCGCCGGCGTGTTGATCTTGCAGCTTGTTGTAATCTTTGCCGAGATGCTTCCAGTGACTCTCTGTCAGTTTTTTTTTTTGCCACGCCGGGAGATGCTCGATCGCCCACGTGCGAATGAGATCGTGCCCGCGTCCCCAACCGAACGAAACAGTCGGTTGCAGGAGGAACAGGAATAACAGAGTTGAAGAGATAAAATGTTTCATAACGGTATCGTGTTGAATAAGAGAACGGTCAAAGATTCACTCTGACTGTACCGGGTTGAAGGGAAGGAGTGGAGAATCGGTTTAGAGAATTCATCGAACGCTCATGAATGAACGCATCCGATAAAATTCAAAAGTTTTGAAATGTCTGCACGTTCACCCTCTGCGGTCACGAATTCGGCCAAAATTCCACGATTCCTGCGATTCTCGGGAATCTTCCGAACCCTTTGGCGTCCCTGATTCATTAGAAGGGTGTATTGAAGCACGCACCTCGATGCCGGTTTCGTTTTCCTCCACACAAGGGACGGTCATGGCCACGGAGACTCAACCACTGCAACGCGACCTCGAACAACTCTCACACGATCATCGCTTGGGAGTCTGGAGATATCTGCGGTTTCTCGGCTGTTCGCCTGAACTGGCCGACGACCTCTCTCAGGAAACCTTCGTCGCCGCCATGCAGGGGCCGTTTGAAGATCGCAGTCGTGCCGAGACGTCGGCATGGTTACGGACAACGGCCCGCAATTTGTATCTCGGCATGCTCAGAAGTCAGGATCAAAATGTGGTCTTGGACAATCCCGAAGTCGCCGACAGCGTCTGGGAAAGATTTGAGCGCGATGACGGCGGAGAACATTCTTTGCTCGCCTTACGAGACTGTCTCGACACACTTGAAGGACGTGGCAAAGAAGCCGTGCAACTTCAATACAAAGAACGAAAATCGCGTCTCGATATTGCCGCGATTCTCGACATGAAACCTGACGGCGTGAAGACGTTATTACGTCGCACCCGCGCCCTTCTCAAAAACTGCATTCAACGAAAGTTGGAATCATGAATAATAATCACACGACCGATCATTTGAGCGACGAAGAGATCCGCACAGAGATCGAAGACCGACTCATGGACATTGCCTTGGAAGAAGTTCTCGGCGGGGTCACCCCCGATCACGTTGACCGGAATCAACCGGCCGTGGCATTAGCTCCGGTATCGACCGAAGAGCCCGAACAAGAGACGGGTAGGTCACTCCGAACCAACTTGTTGGCGTCTCTGATGGCGATTGGAATGTGTGTCTGCGTGGGAGTGATCCTGCAAAGCGGCGTGTTTGTTCCCGAGACTGAGTCTCTTCGTAACGACGTGGCGATGTCGGAAGAGTCAATCAATGAAGCTTTTTCGTCAGTGCAGTTGGAAGGTGAAATTTCCAATCAAACGTGGGTAGCTAATGCGAACGATCCCTCTGTCCAGCTTGATAATGTAAAACGACTTCATGGTATCCAAGAACACCTGGTGCGGGAAGAACCAACTAGACCGGTCACTGTGTCAGAATTCACTCGCCCTGACTCTCCACAGCCAATTCAAAAAGATTTCTACGGGCGACCAATTGTAAGAAATTTTTCACCAACTCCCGCACAAAATGGTCGAGGGCTTGGAGCCTCGGACAACTTAGCCATCATGCCAGCCTCTAGGCGTCAACTCACCGAGTCAGAGAGCGGGGCCGTTCGTTCGGATGGTTTTGGCGTTCAGCCTCACATTCAAAATCCGAGAGGAGGGACGAGTGTCGATTATTCGACAATAGAGACTCCTCCAATGCCCCTCGGCTGGCGGAAATCCACCATGAAATGGGAAGACAACCACTGGGGTTTCAATCCGCAGACCGATGGACTCGAAGGTGTTGGCCCCGGTAACAGTGGCGATAACTACGCCCCCATCATCGAAAACGAATTTCAGGTTGTCACCGATTCGCCACTCTCCACATTCTCTGTTGATGTTGATACGGCGTCATACAGCAATACTCGCCGCATGCTGACTCAGAACAACATGCTGCCTCCCCCCGATGCGGTCCGCATCGAAGAGATGATCAACTACTTCAACTACAACTATCCCGCTCCGGTGGGTGACGATCCGTTTTCGGTGACGGTGGAAGCGTCTGTCTGTCCTTGGCAGCCCAATCACAAATTGGTGCGCATTGGCCTGAAGGGGAAAGAGATTCCGCTGGAAGAAAAACCGGCCAGCAATTTGGTCTTCTTACTCGATGTCTCGGGATCGATGAACAAGCCGAACAAAATTGAATTGCTGAAAAGCTGTCTCAAAATGATGGTTGATTACCTGGGCGAAAACGATTCCATCGCCATCGTCACTTATGCGTCAGGTACGCGAGTTGTTCTGCCCTCTACGTCGGGCGATCAAAAATCGGTCATTATGAACGCTCTCGACAATTTGCGAGCGGGTGGATCAACCAACGGAGCCGCCGGCATCCAACTCGCCTACGAACAGGCGACCAAGAACTTTATCCCCGGTGGAATCAATCGAGTGATTCTGGCGACCGATGGCGACTTCAACGTCGGCATCACCAGTCAAGGCGATCTGCATCGTCTGATCGAAGAGAAAGCCAAGTCGAATGTCTTTTTGACAACGCTCGGTTTCGGCTTCGGTAACCTGCAAGACAACACGATTGAACTACTCGCCGACAAAGGGAACGGCAACTACTCCTACATCGACACGTTGCAGGAAGGACGCAAGGTGTTGATCGACGAAATGGGCAGCACGCTGCACACCATCGCCAAAGATGTGAAGCTGCAACTCGAATTCAATCCTCTCGAAGTATCCGCGTATCGATTGATCGGCTACGAAAACCGCATTCTCGCCGCTCGCGACTTCAATGACGATGCTAAAGACGCAGGAGAAATTGGTGCCGGCCATACGGTCACGGCGTTCTATGAACTGATCCCCGCCAGCGAGGCGGTTGATAAAGAAGTCGACGACCTGGAGTTCCAGAAACCGTTGAAGCCGACCAAAGCTGCTAAAGCAGGGGACATGATGGTCGTCAAATTGCGGTACAAGAAACCGGACGAAGACCACAGCGCTTTGTTGAAGATGAATGTCGCCAATAAAACTGAACAACTGGCTCGTCAGTCACGAGACTTTCGGTTTGCGGCGTCAGTCGCCTCTTTCGGGATGATTCTGCGAGGCTCAAAGTATGTTGGTCATGCGAACTACGACAGCGTCCTGGAGATCGCAGAAGAGTCTCTGGGTGACAACCCGGAAAGCTACCGCCGCGAATTCGTCGAACTGGTCAAACTGGCAAAACGTCTCGACCAACGGAAGTGATGTGGCAGATTTATTTCAGAACAGAGAACATCGCTCCGGGTGTCATCACTCGGAGCTTTTTTCATTCACCAACGCCGCTCCTTGACACGAACACCCGAATGACCCTATGATTTTGATGAGTCAAAATATTTATCATGATTGTAGGAACTCATTGAATGCGTTATTGTTACGTCGCCATCAGTACACTTCTGATGACTCTCTCTCAGTTCGGCTGTCACTCCTCCTCTGATCAAAAATCAGATCGCGATCCATCGCAGCCGTACAAAATCGTCACGACCTGTTGCATGGTGACCGACATCGTTCGGCAAGTCGCCGGCGAACATGCAGAAGTTGTCGGCCTGATGAATGAAGGAGTCGACCCGCATCTCTATAAGCCGACTCGCGACGATATGAATACGCTGTTCGTCGCGGACATCGTTTTCTATGTCGGTTTGATGCTTGAAGGACGGATGACGGATGCGTTCGTGAAAGTTGGACGGGCCAACATTCCGGTCTTCCCGGTGACGGAAGGACTCGATACCGCACAACTACACGAACCTCCCGAATTCTCCGGTCACTACGACCCCCATGTCTGGATGGATGTTTCGATGTGGTCGGAGTGTGTCGAGTTTGTCGCTGACAAGCTGGCCGACTTCGATCCCGCTCACGCAAACGACTATCGAGCCAACGCGAAAACCTATCGAGCCAAACTTGCCGAGTTGCATGAATACACAAAGACAGCCATCGCGACGATTCCTGAATCGTCACGAGTTTTGATTACGGCTCATGATGCATTTGGATATTTTTCGACGGCGTATGACATTCCCGTGAAAGCCTTGCAAGGAATCACCACCGAAGCCGAAGCGAGTGTCGATGATGTGAATCAACTGGTCAGTTTTCTGGTCGAGCGTAAGATTCAAGCAATCTTTGTTGAGAGCAGCGTGAACCAGGAAGGGATCAAGGCACTGTTAGAAGGATGTGAAAGTCGCGGACATAAAGTGGTCATCGGTGGTGAACTCTTCTCGGATGCGATGGGGGCGGCGGGAAGTTATACCGGTACATACCTCGGCATGATGGATCACAACGCGACGACAATCACCCGCGCTCTGGGGGGAGATGCACCGGAAGACGGTTTTCAGGGGAAGTTGAAAACCGCGGAATAAGAGAGGTCTGATTTTCTTTCAACGGAAATCAATGTTATGTCACAATCACAACTCGAACAAATGCGGGCCGAGCATCCGGCCTCCTCTCCGCTATCAATTCACGACATGACGGTTGCCTATCAGCGAAAGCCGGTTTTGTGGGACATTGATTACGATGCGCCCGCCGGGAAACTCGTCGCCATCGTCGGCCCTAACGGTGCGGGGAAAAGTACGCTCATCAAAGCGGCCCTCGATCTGGTTCCTCGTATCTCGGGAATGGTCTTGATGTTCGGCCAGCCATATGGCAAAGAACGTCAGCGGATTGCGTATGTCCCGCAACGTGGTTCGGTCGATTGGGACTTTCCCGTCAGCGCGCGACAAGTCGTCGAGATGGGGCTGTATCGTAAAATCGGTTGGTTCCGTCCGGTCACGAAGAAATACAAACAGCAGGCTCTCGAAGCACTCGACCGAGTGGGCCTGGTTGATTATGCCGACCGGCAAATCAGTCAGCTTTCGGGAGGCCAACAACAGCGCGTCTTTCTCGCACGAGCATTGGTACAAGACGCCGACCTGTATCTGATGGATGAACCGTTCATTGGCGTCGATGCAGCCACCGAACGAGCCATTGTCGATCTCTTGCGTGAGTTACGTTCGGCAGGAAAGACGGCATTAGTTGTCCATCATGACTTGCAAACCGTCACAGAGTATTTTGATGAAGTGATGCTGCTCAATATGCGAATCGTGGCGGCTGGTGCAGTGGAAGAAGTGTTTACAGAAGACAACCTGCGGGCCACTTACGGCGGTAAACTGGCACTGTTGGAACAAGTCGGGCACCGTATGAAACTCTCGGAGATGGGAGAATGACGGGTGTCTCTCGCAGCATGTCATTCTTCAAAACGATCTTGTTTCTGCTGGTCGTCATCGCAATTTTCTCGCCCAGTGATCTGTTGGCACAAGAAACACGCAGCGTCTCTGATCGACTGATCAGAACGCTCTCACTGCAAGATTACAATACTCGTATTGTCTTGATGGGAACCTGCCTCCTCGGCATCTCGGGAGGAGTTGTCGGCACGTTTATGCTGTTACGCAAGCGGTCGCTGGTCGGCGATGTTGTTGGTCACGCCTCTCTGCCGGGCATCGGTATTGCGTACCTTGTGATGGAATCGATCGAACCGGGTAGCGGAAAATCACTTCCGGGATTATTAACGGGGGCTTTTGTCAGTGGGTTGTGCGGTGCCTTGTGTACCCTCGCCATCAAGCATTACACACGCATTAAAGACGACGCGGCTCTCGCCATTGTGCTGAGTATTTTCTTCGGCGTGGGAGTCGCACTCTTCACGATTGTGCAACGCATGAGTACCGGGAACGCGGCTGGCCTGCATCAATTCGTGTTCGGCAAAACATCTTCGTTACTCGCCAACGATGTCAAGCTGTTCGCCGGTCTCGCTGTATTGGTTATTCTCGTGACCGTCTTTCTGTTCAAAGAGATGACAATCCTTTCATTCGATCAGGAGTTCGCCCATGCCCAGGGTTGGCCGGTGTTGTTGTTAGACAGTTTATTGATGGGGCTCATTGTGCTGGTCACGGTGATTGGCCTGCAATCGGTCGGCCTACTACTCGTCGTCGCTTTGCCCGTCATTCCCGCAGCAGCCGCACGGTTCTGGACCGACTCACTGCGCACCATGTCCTGGATTTCGGCTGCCATCGGAGGCGTCAGCGCAATCGCGGGTGTGATTTTGTCAGCAACATTTCCACTGCTATCCACTGGCCCCATGATTGTGCTTTCGGGATCTCTACTGTTCACCATCAGTATGCTCTTCGGGACTCAACGAGGCGTCATCACACGATTAAGACGCCTGCGAATTTCTCGAATTCGTCATGGCCGACTCGATCTGCTGCGTGCCTGTTACGAGCACCTGGAGCAAAATCTCCCAGAGGGGATGATGTTACACAGCGATCAAATGACCGACCGCATGTTGACTCTCAATTCGTTACTGTCGCGACGAACCTGGAAACCGGCCCGCGTACAATCTCTGCTGAACCGGGCGATTCGAGACGACTTACTGATACGTCAAGGAGAAGCCGGCTATCAACTGACTGCCGAAGGCGCGACAAAAGCCGTCCGCGCGGCCCGAAATCATCGCATGTGGGAATTGTTTCTCATCCGCTATGCCGAGATTGCTCCCAGTCATGTGGACCGCGACGCCGACATGATCGAGCACGTTCTCTCTCCCGAAGTGCTGGAAGAATTAGAAACGGCACTCGGTCAGCAGTACCCGCATCTTCGCGTCCCCGACAGTCCCCACGCGATTTGAAAGCTTCGATCAAGTCCCCGACCTACTGAGACTCGCAAGAGTCCAGAATGATCGACATCCCCCTCTCCCGTAGCTGGGCTCGCAAGAGCTCAGAAGGATCAACCCTGCCCACGCATTTCGTCTGAATTCTTGCGAATTCAGCGACATGTTCACCGTCTATTTTATCAAGTCCCTGAAATTCTTCTTGACCGCCATACCTAGTCAGGCTATGCTAATACCTAATCACGCTAGGTATGAGGACGAAGTTATGGATTCACGATTACTTTCCGGCACCGTCGAGATGCTGATTCTTGAAGTTTTATCCGAAGCCAATCTTTACGGCTATCGCATCGTTCGCTCTGTGTTAGAGCGTTCGCAAGGGACTTTCGAATTGAAAGAGGGCAGCCTCTACCCGGCATTACACCGCCTGGAACGCCAGAAGTTGCTTGCCTCTTATTGGGAAGAAGCCGACGGCCGACGACGCAAATACTACAAGCTGACTGCCGCCGGGAAGAAGGCATTAGCAGCAAAGCGAGACGAGTGGAAGCAGTTTTCGAACGGCGTCAACGATGTGCTGGGGTTCAATTATGGAATGGCCTGAAGACATCTCGAACGACCTACCCGCACCTAGGCCCGATGAACCGCCGATGTTGCGCAGTGATATTCTCGATGAACTGCACGACCATCTGCAATCGTCACTCGAACACGAACAGATTCAAGGCAAAGGCGAAGAGGCCGCGCGAGAGTTGGTTCTCTCGCGTTTTGGAAATCCAGCAACCATCGCCTGCCAACTCTGGTGGGACGCCATGTGGGGCAAGATCATGATTCAACGCATTAGTCTCGGCTTCGTCGCGGTACTTTGAGCCTGCTCGATCTTCGGTGCCTACTCGATCCTGCAAACCATGTATGCCAGCCAAACCTTGACCATGGGTTTGATTGCAGAAGTTCGTGAATTGAGCGAGCAGGTGAAATCGACTTCCAATGACGAACAGATGAAATATCTGGACTGGATCCCGGTGACGGTCAAGCTGGAATATGAAGATGGCGAACCCGTGACGGATCGGTCTATTCAGGTCACTCTGAGTGGACAAAATCTTTTGGGTTCTAACAAGACTTCATCAATAACACTCTCACCCCAAAAAATGGGACTGGTCAATTTCGGTCTTGTGAAACCGGGAAATATGAAACTCTCTGTCGCGATGAGTTGGGGTGAAGAATTCAAGGAAGAGATTGTCGGCAAGGTGGGGTCTGCATTTGACCTGACAGTGACTTGCCCGAAGAAAAAAGCGAAAATGAGTCCAGCGCATTTGAATGTCGAATGGCCCGATTATTTTCGTGAGAAAGACATCTGGATTTGTTTGGAACTGACTCCTGCCGCACGAATGATCCGTGACGACCGTTGGTATGTTGATCTTGATCATCGTTCAGAACAGACCCGGCAAGTTCTGATTGGATCGGACGGGCAACTTCACACGTTGATCTCTGATACCAATCAAGCCCCCTTTTCATTCGATGCATATCCAGATTGGATGCTAAAGTCTTTTCTTCGTGGTAATTTTTTAGAACGAACTGGGGATCCGTTTGTGAAATCTCCGACGGGTTTGGGTTATGGAGCCGAAAAGCTCCGACAGCAACTTCTTTCTACGGTCCATCTACAAATTTCTAATCAAAGTGAAGCAGCAAGCCTCAGCATCGATGGTGTTGATATTTCCAAATTGCTTGTTATGAAACGGATCAAAAACAATAATGAAGCGGCAACATTTATGCCAATACTTCCAATTCAGTTTCAATCTGGATTCTTCAAGAACTCAGCGGACATATCATCGCCCAATTGGAACTATTCTCCTTCAGACGAAATTGTCGATTTGGTCCGTTACGTGATCGAAAATCCTGACTCTCTTCACCCACGGGAGACAAGTGAAGGATATGGAGCAAATTGAGTAGTGAGTCGCCATGAATCAGATCTTACACATGAGTCAGCAGCATGAAATCGCTCTGCGAACTTCCGAACGCGGCGACTATTTTTATCCGTGTGATCTGTGACATCCGCGGTTTCATTTTCGCGGATCGTTTTCAAAGTGACCTCTAGTGTCTACAACACCCGGTTTGACGAGCAGGCAGTGCCGACCGAAATTGTTTTTCATCGTGCTGCAACCAACAAGATTGCCTTTAGTCTTACTGGTCCACTTCTACGGATTTTTCCGAGGAAATTCTGCAAAATCGACGAACCTTGTCAGAAATGAGCATGTCAGTTCCTTTCCACAACAAGGAATGGCCGATATAATGGGTTACTTGCAGAAGTTTCAACATGCCCGCCAGAGCATACGAATTCACATCTTCTGCCTATGACGCGGGGTGGAGCAGCCTGGTAGCTCGCGAGGCTCATAACCTCGAGGTCGTCGGTTCGAATCCGGCCCCCGCCATTTGAACCTCACTGGAGCGAAATTCGTTTCGGTGGGGTTTTTTCATGCGCCGAGCTCGATTCTCGGCCGCATTTAGCCTTCAATCTTGCCTCTTCGGCGAGCGACTCGATTCATCACGACGAAGCAGATATTTGGCCCCATTTGGAATACAGCACCGGGAGAACCAACAGGTTCATCACCGTCGATGTGGTCAGGCCACCGAGAATCACGAACGCCATTGGGTATTCGATCTCGTGGCCCGGTAAGTTGCCGCTGATCACGAGAGGGACTAAAGCCAGTCCCGTGGTGAGAGCCGTCATGAGAATGGGAGCCAGTCGTTCCTCGGCACCTTTGAGGATCAGTTCGCGACCAAATGGCATCCCTTCTTCGTCTTGCAGATATTGATAGTGGCCGATGAGCATGATGCCGTTACGCGCCGCCACACCGAGAACCGTCACAAAGCCAATGAGCGAACCAAGCGAGATGATACCGCCTCCGAGGAAGGCTCCCGCAATACCACCGATCAACGCGAACGGCAATGATAGAAAGACGATCAAAGCCAATCGCATCGATTGAAAATCGGCCAGCAATAACAAAAAGACGCCCGATAACGAGAAGAGCGATAGCAACATCAACTTCTCTTTGGAGGCTTTCGCTTCGGCGTACTCTCCCAGAAACTCGGGGTGATAGCCTTGCTTGAATTCGACGTTGGCGAGAACTTTCTCTTCAATTTCGCGAGCGACCGAACCGAGATCGCGTCCCTCGGCATTACAGATGACATCGATCCGGCGGGATGTCTTTTCACGTTGAATCGCATTGGGCGTTGGCACGATGTCGATGTCGGCGACTTCCGACATGGGGATTCTGGCACCGCTCGTCGTTTCAATCATCAGGTGACTGAGAGAGTCGATGTCTTTACGGAGTGATTCTTCGCCCCACAAAACCACATCAAAAATCATTTGGTCCTCGTAAACTTCTCCGACTTTCTTTCCCTTGATCAATGTGGACGAAGCATTGATGATCTCTGCGGGTGTCAGTCCGAATTCGGCCATTTTCTCGGGTAGAAACTTTACGAGGATTTGAGGGACCAGAACCTGTTGTTCGACTTTCAGGCTGGAGACGCCTTCGATGTCTTTCATCGCCGCGGCGACTTCTTCAGCGGTCCCCCGTAATTCGTCCAGATTCGGTCCATAGATGCGAACGACAATCGCGCCGCTCGCACCACTGAGCACTTCTTTGATGCGCTCGGTGAGATACGTCAGCAGATCGCGATAAAGACCCGGGTAACCATCCACCACTTCCTGAACCTTTGCGACCGTTTCATCGTAGGGAGCTTCTTCATCGATGCTGATCCACAATTCGGTGAAGTTGGGGCCAACCACTTCATCGGCCACCTTGGCACGACCGATGTGTGCGCCAAAGTTTCGCACGCCGTCAATGGATCGCAATTCTTTGCTGGCACGAATGGTAATCCGATTCATGGCATCAATGCCGATTCCCGGCTTTTCGACCCAGTGCATCAGAAAATCGGTCTCTTTGAATTTGGGTAACAGTTCTTCTCCCAGATAGGGATACGCACAAACCGCACCGGCGACCAGTATCACAGCAGTCCCGATCACTGTACGACTTCCCGACATCATCAAGGGGAGAATCCAGCGATAGACGGCTTTCAATCCCGCCGTGAGTGGGGCGTCTTTTTTCCGATGAGCGGCTCCCGGAAGCAGGATGAGCGAGAGTGCCGGCGTGATCGTTAAGGCGACGGCGAGCGACGCAAGAATCGCCAAGACATATGACGCCGCCAATGGTCGGAAGAAGCTTCCCGCCAATCCTTCCAGAAAGAAAACCGGCACCAGAGTCAGCACCACAATAACACTGGCATACACAACCGCACTGCGGACTTCCAACGAGGCATCCAGAACAACGCGAAAAGCGCTTGCCGGTTTTTCCAGTTTGGAATTGAGTTTCAAGCGTCGCAGGATGTTCTCGACATCGATGATCGCATCATCGACCACTTCACCCAGCGCAATGATTAAGCCAGCGAGGACCATCGTGTTAATGGTTTGCCCCCGGTAATACAAGACGAGCGCTGCCGTGATGAGAGAAAGTGGGATGGCCAGCGAACTAATGACCGCCGCCCGCCAGTCATAGAGAAAGAAGATCAAAACCACCACCACCAGAACGCAGCCGATCAGTAACGAACGGCTGAGATTTTCGAGAGCCCGTTCGATAAATGTGGCCGGGCGAAAGATGGTGGTATCGACATGCACATTGGGCATACCCGGTGCGAGTTCTGCCATCGCCTGTTCGACTTGATGAGTCACTTCGAGGGTGTTGGCCCAGGGTTGTTTTTCGACAATCAGCATAATGCCGGGAACATCGTTGATGATCGCATCGCCGATAGGAGGGGGAGAACCGATTTCGACATCGGCAACATCTCCCAATCGTAAAGTGGACCCATTACGAAAGGCGACGGAGACCTGCGCTAAATCATCGGCAGATTTGATGTAGGAATCGTGTCGGACGGGGAAACGCTGATTGGGAGTATCGACAAATCCTCCCGATCCCACTGTGGTTGCATTGCGGACGGCCAGTTCCACCTCGGCCATCGTGACGCCGTTCTTTTGAAGGCGGTCGGGATCGATCAAAACCTGAAACTGCCGGTCGTAATCTCCCCAGATGGCGACATTGGCGATACCCGGTATCGACATCAACCGAGGGCGAATTGTCCACTTCGAGAGAACGGTCAAATCCATCTGCGACAGTTTCTCGGACTGTAAGCCGATCTTCATCGCACGACTGAGAGAAGAGAGCGGTGGCAAGATGACGGGCGAACTGGAAACCTGCGGCAAGTTGGGAACCGCCTGGGCGAGACGTTCGTTGACCAACTGACGCGCAATGATTAAATCCGTGCCCCGCTTGAAAATCATTTTGACCGAAGAGAGTCCGAGGACAGATTTTGATCGAATCGCTTCGACATACGGAATACCGCTGAGAGAATTTTCAATGGGGACTGTAATCAGCGCTTCGACTTCTTCGGTCGAGATGCCGGGGGCTTCGGTTTGAATTTCGACGACCGGCGGCGCAAATTCGGGGAAGACATCGAGTGGAATCTGATCGGCGGAGCGAACGCCGACCACAATCAAAGTGATCGCCAGCGCCAGCATCAAAGCGCGAAAGCGTAAAGCGGTGGTCACAATCCAGTTCATATCGGTTTGATCCGCAAGTGGTCGCGATTATTTGCCCGTGCCAAATTCTGTACCGAACAATTCGGCCACTCCCTCCACCACAATGGTGGTCCCCGTTTCAGGGCCACTGGAAAGCACCGCCAGCGATTTTCCCGTTTCCGCATCGACCACGCTGTACTTCATGAAAACGCGATGTCGTCGAAAGACGTTCTCGGAGTCTTGCCCATATACCCACGCCGTTCCATGCGAGTCATGCACGACGGCTGCCAACGGGACGACAAGATTCTCAGCGTCCCCAATCAGGGGCAATTGCACCGTTACACGTTGACCGGGGCGAACATTGTGCGACTGATTATCGATTTGATAATACAAGTCGATACTCGCTGACAACATGTCGCCGGTCGGTGGTGCATCCACCGGCTTGGCGACTTGCGAACTCTCTTTGGAATCACTTTGTAGGTTTAATATCTGTACCGAATCTTTGAGGCGAATTTCTTCCAACAAACCGGCATAGAGGGGAACGCGAATCCACATCGTTTCCAGATCGGCCAGTTCCACCAGCGGAGAGCCAACCGTGACGGTTTGCCCACGAGTGACGGCGACATTCATCAAAGTCCCCGAGTCGGGTGTCAGAATCGGAATCGGTTGTGCTTCGGTGGTTTTGGAATCGAGGCTTAAAGCATCGAGCGCCTTCTTGCGCATTTGAGCGGCTTCCAATGTCTTCTGTGCCACCGCAAGAGTCGCCTCAGTTTCATCGACAGCACGGACGCTGCCCGCCTTATCGGCCAGCAGTTTCTGTGCGCGGTCAAATGCGATTTTCGCACCGGCCACTTCCGCCGTGGATCGTTCCACGTCACCGGCTGCCGCAATTTGAGCCGACTTCAACATCACCTGAGCATTAGCAATCTGCACACGTTCCGCGGGTGTCGGAACATCTCGTTCGGGTGACAGCAGCGGGATGAGCAGCATCAATGGTTCACCCATTGAAATTTGGACTCCCGGTTTCGGCAATGACTGCGAACCGGGAAACTCTACTTTCCCGGTGACGGGTGCCGAGATAATCTGTGACTGTCCGGGAGGAACCATCGCGATTCCCCCAACCTTACGGAAACGAGGGACCGATTTGCTTTCGACGGTCGTCGTGGTGATTCCTAATCGTTCGACCGCTTTGGGAGTCAGCGTGACACGATAGATATCACTTTCATCGGGATGAGCTTCAACTTTGGAAGGAGACTTTTTCTCAGCCTTCGGCTTCTTGGTTGATTGATCACAACCCGCTAGAAAGCAGATCTGTAAACCGATCACGACGGCAAACAAAAACCCTCGTTGCGACATGAATTCATTCCATCTCAGGAGGAGGCGATGCTGAGACTATACCGAAGAATACACCATAATGGCAGACAACGAGTCGAATTCTCCCAATCTGTCAGAATTGTCAGTTTCACTTATCACTCTCAACGAAACTGATCGTGACGATTTCGACGGGAGCTGGTGCCGGGAGCAATTTGGGGCTATCGGAGTTTTCATAGATATCCGTTGTCGAAGCGGGTGCTGACACACGGTGACCCACGCTGCGGTCCAACTCGGCCAACGAGCGACGCAAATCTGCTTCGAGTTGCAATTCTTGTGTCTTTGCGACGACAAAGCGTTGTGTCGTAATGAGCACGATGAAGTAGTTGGAGTCGCCGTCCTGAAAACTCTTTTTCGACAGTTTTACCGATTCCTCCAACGTGGGAAGCACCATCTCTTGAATCATCTTCAGGTTTTCGTGGGCTTGTTGATATTGAAGATGAGCATTGCGGACATCGAGCACGACCTGATCTCGGACCGTAATATAACGTCGGAGTGCCTGTTGGAGTTGAGCATCGGCAATAGCGATGCCCCCTTGATTACGATTGAAAATGGGTATCGTCAAACGCAAACCAGGGCCTGACTCAAAACCATTCCGTCCCTGACCGTTGGCATCATAGATGGCATCCAGATTCATGAACTGCAATTCAGACAGTTCCAGTCGTTCGCAAGCCGCTTCAATTTGCAATTCCGCCGCTCGTAAATCGGGACGCATTGCCAAGGCTTGTGCCAGCAAATCTTCGGTGGAGTCGGTGGTCGTCACGCGCTCTTCCGAGCCGACAGCCGTCAAAGAGTCTTCATGCATCGTGATGCCGAGTAACACTCGTAGTTGTTCGCGGGCGATCTCCTGATCTTTCTGGAACCGTGCCAGATCGGCAGTCGATTGAAAGGCATCGACTTGCGAATTCATCGATTCCAGTTCGCTGATGTCACCGGCATCGAGTCGTTTTTGAGCGAGATCCGCAATCCCCGTTTGAAGCGTCAGAGTTTGCTCGGCCAATTCAACACGGGATTGCGCCAACAACAGTTGTGCGTGAGCAGAGCGAACATCGCGGATGACGTTCAAACCGTTTTGCACCATCTGTTCCGACAGTTGAATCAAATCCAGTTCAGCCGCACGCATACGAACGGGACGCAGCCAGATCGCGCTGATTGACTGAAAGAAGGCGAACTCCAATTGCTTGGGACCAAGCGGAAAGAAGATTGTCATTTCCGGGTCGGTCAACAAACCGGCATCCAGCAACTGAGCGCGAGAAAGACCGAGTTGTGAAAGCATTTCGAGATACGCGGCGTTGTTCCACAAAGCAGTCGCAACGGCTTCTTCTTCAGAGAGACCATCAGAAAGATCGACACTGGGGGGAATGGCCGTTTCATCGGGACACATACTGGGACCAAGGGAAGCACCCATGTTCTGAGTCAATTTTGAATTGACTTGGCATTTTTGATCACAATAGGTGGTCACTTTACAGCCGGAAATTACCAGGCATGAGGAAACCGAGAAGCACACCAGAATCATCAGAACATGAGCCCGGTTCTTTCTCCCCGATAATCGTTCCGATAGTCGCACGTTCTGCCTCCCTTGCAGACAATATTTCCTTTCAATCTGAATCGACCGTAGGAACTTGGAAGTTTGGGATTTGTGGCAAGGGCGGCACAACCGTCACAACCTGAGGGACCGGAAACTGATCGTAATCTCAATCATGTCAGGGTATTACGACTTCCGAAGAGTCAACTGTCGATGAGGTGAAAGGCTCATCCTTGTTGACTCGTCCGGTTTCGATCCTCAAAGAGCCATCTCAGAAGGCTTTTTCCTTCTCTGTTTCGGAGGCCGTGTTTTTTGGCATCGGCATTAAGCGAATGTTGCCGGGATAGAGCATGAAGGTGTCATCCACGGAACTCGGTCGGACACTCAATCCCTCCACCGTTTTATAGATCCACTTGCCATAGTTCTGTATCTGACCAAAGGCAATCATGACGACACGTTTGGCCCGAATGATGTAGATTTTACCGTTGCGATCACACGTTTCGATAAAGCAAATTTCGGAGTAATCTTTCATGGCATTGGGATCCCCGAGTCGTTGGTGCTGTTCCAAGTTGTACGTACTCTAACTTAGTTCATGCGATGCGGTCATCCGCATTTATTCGGTAGAATTCTCCAGAGGCTCTCTGCGGATGAGATCGGTCGTAACGATTGTGCGGTCATCTTCAATCGTCGTCATTCCACTCGTCGTCTTCGTCTTTCCAATTCCGCAACCAGATGTCTGCCGGGATCGGTGTCTCGACGGAAGCTTTCAGTTCCCACTCCACCTCTTTGTTGTCGCTTGCTTCCACCAAAGCTTTCATAATGGTTTGCGGAGGTGCTGTTTTGAGCTGTTCGCGAATCTCTTCGAGTTGCCGTTTCCATTTGTCGCGTTCGTCCTGGTATTCGGGATCGCTGTCATCGGGCATATCGAAGGGTGAGCCGGGATAATATTCGTCATCGAAGGACTGCAAAATCTCCTCGGCTTGCATTTCCTGATGCACGACGATCCCATAATCTTCTAATTCTTCCCGCTGGCTCCGCGAGAGTTCTGCTTCTTTACGATATCTGCGTAATACGCGTTGAGAATGGAACTCCGAGATGGCTTGTCGCCATTGAAGCTGAACTGTCTGGACATGCTCTGGCGTGCATTCAGTCCCGTCCCGTTCAGCAATGCGTCGAATCTCGGCTTCTGTTGCACCACCGCGTGCGATTCTCCAATCCATTTCTTCGGCATACGCTCGTTCAAAGAATTTGGGAAACTCTTCATCAGAAACCACAATCATTCCGTTACATGGCGCTTCCTGCAGAAATTTCTCCCGCATCTCTGCGAGAGAGAACTCTGGGAAATATTTGATGGTTTTGTTCTCGGGATAATCGACTAACGGATCCTGATTGCTACCGAAGGTCCACGCAGAACCATCTTCATAACGGCGAACCAAATCAGACCAGACACCGGCCATCGGATGATCGTAGACAACCCCATACGTGGAAGTCTTTCGATCAATATATGCCGTCATCGACAAGGGGATGTCTTCGATGTCATAATCTTCGATCCTGACAAAACCGAGAGAGACAAAATTTTCGCAGCCTTGTTGAAACGATACCTGATTCTCGGAATCATCCTCTTCGTCGTCATCAAAAACGTCGCTCTTCTTTTTGAGCTTGATACGGAATGGAGGAACACCACCACCTCCCAAATTTTTCAGCAGGTCGGCGAATTTTCCGAATGCTGATCGAAGTTTCCACTTGATGTAAATCACCGCCGCCAGAATCAACAGGATGAGCGCAACGAAAACAGCCCCGACCAGTTGCAGAAAAAACATCATGGGTGCGTCTCCCGTTTGTGTTGGACGATTGGCGCTTTGTATTGGAGTCGCGCAGGATTGATGAGTCAAATTATTTCAGGAAAGTCGAATTAATAATTCGCTCGATAACGGGTATAGTAGAGAACTCTGACCGACACTGACACTTTGTATTTGAAAATCATTCAATGAATCATTACATCTCATTATTCTTGTTTTCAATCTTTTTTCTGAACACATTCTCTGTAGAAGCCGCCGATTCACTGACACCTCTCGTCACCGATCTGCCACCACAATCGGTGAAAGAGTTATGGGCCGATTACGATCCGCGTACAGAACCAATAAAGACAACTCTCATCCGCGAGTGGACCGATCAGGATGTCGTCATCCGTTACGTGATTTATGACATTGGAACGTTCAAGGGGACGCCGGCCCGGATGGCCGCTTTTTATGTATTCCCTCAAGAAACAGTTGGGAAATTACCTGCGTTACTCCACATGCACGGCGGAGGGCAACGCGCCTATTTACGCGGGGCGATTGAGTTTGCTCGCAGAGGCTATGCGGTCTTGTCGGTGAATTGGGGAGGTCGAGAGATGGAAACCGCCGAGGCAGGTGATGCCAACACCAACTGGGGGGCCGTTGACCCCACTCAAAGCAACGTCTCCGGTTATGCGAGCTTACTGCCAAAGGACAACACGATTGACGCCGTCGAATCCCCCCGGAACAATAACTGGTTTCTACTGACTGTTGGTTGTCGTCGAGGGATCACTTTTCTGGAACAGCAACCGGAGGTCGATGCCGAGCGAATTGGCATTATGGGACATTCGATGGGTGGACGACTCACGGGTCTCGTCGCGGGAAGCGACAAGCGAGTAAAAGCCGCATCTCCCTCTGTTGGTGGAAGTGGATTTTTGCAATATAACATGTGGGGATTGCCTGGTTCGGCGCGTCGTGTCAACGGCAACATGGCGCTGTTTCGCAAGACGATTGCGGGGGAAGCCTATCTTCCGCACGTGACTTGCCCGATCCTGTACTTGAGTGCAACGAACGATTTCAACGCACCGATGGAATTCGTCGAACAGGGTATGAAACAGGTTCCTCACGACAACAAACGCACGACGTACGCGATCCATTTGAATCATCGATTCACGCTCGATGCAGAAGTCTCTCGCAAATTGTGGTTTGATGCTCATCTGCAAAATCGACTGACGATTCCCGCAACAGCGAGCGCGGAACTCCTCTTGAATCGTGACACCGGTATTCCCGTTTATCGTGTTATGCCTGACATGTCGCGAGAGATTGCCAAGGTCGAAATTTATTACGGCTACGAACGCGACCCTCGGAATCGATTCTGGACGGCTGCCAACCTCACAAAAAAAGGAGACGTTTGGGAAGGTGAATGCCCCGTTCATGACCTTGATGAACCGCTGTTTGTGTTGGGGAGTATTTCGTATCGCCTGACAGAAGCAGAACGCCGTGAAAACGACCCCGAGACATTTCTGCTCAGCGTTGCAGACAGTGTCTATCCGAAGGCGATGCAGGAAGCTGGCATTAAAGCGACGGAAAAACATCAGCGTCTGATAGACGATTTCTCTCGGGGTTATCAAGACTGGTATCTGCTTTCAGGGAACAATCGTCATCATTGGTTCTTTTCAACTCGCAAGTTAGTCGATCCCAGATGGTCGGGACCAAAAGGTGGAAAATTGGTTTTCAGTGTGACTACATTCGAACCTGATAACACTCTGGGAGTTCAAGTTGAAACGGATCGCTGGCGAGGTTACGCAAAGCGTCAACCAAAGACTTACACGGCCCTCGTACCACTCCAGAATACGGGTCAACAAAATGTTATTTTGGCTGCGAGTGATTTCAAAACCGAGAAGGGAGATTCGCTTGCCAACTGGGACGGCATCACCGAATTGATTCTAAGTTCGGCAAAAAAATTGAAACCAGACGAGAGGAACTTGTCACAATGGAACGGAGCGATCCCGACCTTTTCCGATTTGCATTGGGAAGGTGGTAAAGTCATTACTCGTCCAAAACCATACCCTCAAAAAGATGGGAATAGCAATCACACAGGCGGCCTTGCCGATCCGGAGTTTCTGAAAGCGATTGAAGAATCACTGAAGTGAATCAATGGTTGTGTTTCGCGAGATTTCCTGCAAACCTGCAATTGATCTTCAAGAAGTAAACTGAAAGGAATAGAGGTCGGCATCGTTCAAGACGACTCGCATACGCACCGGTTTCCCTTGCAGGCGACTGACGTCAGATCGTCCGCCCCAGGTGACCGTACGATCAATCGTATCTCCAAAAATGAGATCACTCTCAGACAGAGCAAATCCGTCATAGGGTGAGCCGTCCGGTTTTTGCAGTTCCACTTTTAAGCTACCGGCAGCCGATGTGGCAAAATTAAAAGTGAGTCTCGCACCTGCGAATTTCATCGGCTTGGTAACTAATTCGTTGCCGTCATCTGTTGAACCGTTGACAGACACAAACCCATCGAGACGCAAAGTGTATCGCCGTACTTCGCTTCCCTTGCCATGCCAGTAACTTTCCGTGGCATATAGAGAAAGCTCATCCGCTGCCCCCGCGAGTGAAGATTTTGTTTCGACCAGATGCCAGGCGATGTATTGATGCCCATAATGCCAGGTTTCAGGCCGTTCGGGACCGGGCCGCAAGAAGGCTTCATTCCAGCGATGAAATTTGGTGCCGTCTCGGCTCGACATAAACAGTGCATCGGTAATGGCGGTTCCATATCTCTCACTGGCGGCCGCTCTCATTTTTCGTTGTTCCAGTGCCGGGAGCGACTTCATCGACTCCGACCATCCGCGCTCGATATAACGAGTGGGAAAACCCACCAGTAGATGTGGAGCGCGATGGTACGGTTTGATTTGATTGGTATAGAGTTGTTGAGGAGGTGAATCGACGTAGGTGAGATCGGTAAATGGCCCCCAATTCACGAGGTCATCAGAGACAGCGGTGCGAATGGCACGAATACCGCCGGGCTTCCATTCTTTATCATTGGTGACGCCCGCCGTGAAAATACGCCAATAGGCTCGATACTTTCCGATGGTCGAGTCCCAGAAGGCAAGATTCTGTGAATCGAATGCGCCAATTCCGTTCAGAATCGGCTTGTCGGTCATCGGCGTCCAATGAACTCCATCGGGCGATTGGAACGGTAACAACCCATTCGGTTTTTGAGAACGAAAGATGGCTTTGTACTTGCCTTCGGCAGGGGCATTCGGGTTTTCGTCTTTGAAGATCGCAGGATGACCGGCATCGAGATTGAGCGACCCGACAGGGCCACTTGTCACCATGATGTTGTTCTGTTTGGATCCTTCGAATTCGTGTAATCCGAGATTCGGTTTTTCCCAGTTGATGCCATCTTTGCTCTCGGCGTAACAGAGATAAAGGGGATGCCGGCTGGTATTGAGTTTCTTTTCGGTTACTTCAAGATGCCAGGCTTTGTAATACATGCGATAGCGGTCGCCATCCTGAAAGACAGAATGATAGCCGCTGCCTGTTCCTTCCCACGGGGCGTCATGTTTCAGCACGACTTCGCGCGGGACGGGGTGATGAAGTTGCAACTGAGTTTTTCCACCCAAGTCTTCAATGAGATAGTGGTCAACAAAAAGTTCTCGACGCGAGCCGATATCGATGACATCATTTGGTACGTTTGCAGAGACTATCTGGCCACCGGCCGTGAGACCCCAAATCCCGGCGGAGGCAACGGCTGAGGATTGGAGAAAATCACGGCGAGAAAATTGGTCAGACGACGGCATTGGTGAATCCTTTAGACGAGATATCAGTGAGCAAGCGCTGACAGATGCGAATCTTCACGGTAACAAACCATAAGCCGCGATTCGATCATTTTCGGACGTGAAAAACTTCGTAACTGCCTCTGTTTGAAGAAATTGATTCATAAAAGATGTCTTTTCGTAGCCTGCTTGACCGATTACAGTAATAGATGCTTCACTTGTTCTTCATATTTGTTTTTTCTCACACACGAATGATATCTGCTATGAAAAAATTGACGCGGAGGGGGTTTACCCTCATAGAATTGCTAGTCGTCATTGCCATTATTGCAGTCCTCGTGGCTTTGTTATTACCTGCTGTGCAACAAGCACGTGAGGCGGCCCGTCGCAGTGCTTGTAAGAATAATATGAAGCAAATTGGCTTGGCGCTTCACAATTATCACGATACACACAGTAGTTTTCCTCCCGGCTACATTTCGGATCGCCCCGCAACGAATAACAGTAGTTGGTGCCGGTCGAGCGGTCCGTTTCCTAGTTCTGTGCAATGGGCTCCGTGGACAGTGCTCATTTTGCCGTTCCTTGATCAGGCTCCCGTTTACAACCAAATGAATTTCGATATTCCGTTTCAAGCGACCAGCAACAAGATGGATACCAGCACAATCAATTATCAGCTTGTTCAGGATGCGAGTCCAATGACGGTTTATCAGTGTCCATCGGATGCTGACATGGGACGACTACAGGACCATGGAACTTACTTCTTCAAGTCCTGATTGTCAAAATACGGGTTGTAACGCATCGAATGCCCGCGCTCATTACATCACCGGTATGCTGTTCGGAGGTTCCTTTACTCGAATGCGCGATGCTCTCGACGGTACGACGAACGTCTTTCTAGTCGGGGAGACACGTTATTCCAGCGCAGAATGGGGAGCCAGTGCGAAACAGGATAGCTGCCATTTCCCTCGAAATCTGGCGGGAGCTCAAGAACAAATTAATCGTCATGATTATGGAGTCCGTGGTCAAAATGCAACTCGTGGCTTCAGTAGCTATCATACGGGCGGGTGTCACATGTTGATGGCAGATGGATCCACTCAGTTTCTGAGCGAGAACATTGATATCAATATCTATCGACAAGTGGCACAACGGGCTGATCAACTACCGGCCGGAGGCTTTACACCCTAAAAAAGCCACAAGTGTCTCAAGCACATAACAACCCTTAACACTTCTTGTCCTTCAGAGGGATGGGGAGTGTTTTTTATTCACGGAGTTTCAGATTTTTCAACTTTGACTCGCAACACGACGGTTTGTGATATACCCTTGGATGTGAAGAGGATGTATTCACTGGAGCCATCGATGCGACTCAATTTGTTGAACCCCGTATTATTTGCGACGATTTCTCTGCTTTCCGTCGTCTCTTCTTCGTCAGCGGGAATGATCACTTTCCAGGCTTCCGACTTTTCGTTAAATCCCACATTCAGCAATGTGACCATCTTCAATTTCAGTATTGATCTGGTGGATCAGATTGGGACGGGAGTTTACAGCAATCCAACTATCAATTCGATCACGTACAATGTCTCGGGAAGTCTTGCTCCCGGAACGCCTTCCGGGTTTCCTGCCTTTGCTCTGAGTCGCACAATTACCGGACCCGATTTTTATGCTCAGGGGAGTTCCTTGAACTTTGAAATCGATGCGGCTGCCGATCTTTCGGATGGGATTCAGTTTAACGAACTGGTCGGCTCATTCATCTTCAATGGCCGGGAAGTTGGAACGGGACGATATCACCCCTCTTACGTCGAATTCAATCCGGGCGGCACGGGGACCATCATGAATTCCAACAACTTTGGAGGCATCAACCCCTCTTCTATGCAAATGGTCGATGTCAATTTTGGTGAGGAATACATTACTGAGCTGTCATTTGCCCCCACACAAACCTTGGTTGATTTTGAATCGACTACGGCAGCCGTCCCAGAACCTTCGACGATGAGTCTTCTCGGGCTATTGGGCGTGGGTGTTGCCGTTCGACGACGCAATAGAAGTCGCCAACATTCCTGACAGGCAATGGCAGATGGAATGGCTTGTACCGTATTACTGTCTCGTCAGTTCCTGTTTCAATTTTGAAGCGGTCATCTCAGGGGGCTGATAGTCGGAACGGGGTTGGAGTGTCAGGATCTCAAACACTTCGGTGAAGACTTCTGCTTTAATCGTATATATTCACGATCATGGATGACAAATTGCTGCTCGATGTTGTTTTTCCAAGCGGGAAAAGCACGCTTGAAATCTCGAATACGGTACCACACGACACCTCGATACGTTTGGCTGGGATCGAGTTTTTCCCAAGCTGGTAGCGTCATAAATTCGCCACCCGTTTCGAACTCTTGAGAACATGTGTAAGGATGATGCTCCCAGGCTGGTGCGTAAGCAGGGCTGTTCATCAGACAGTGGAGCGGGTTTTCATTTTTGGTTTGCGTCCAGATGTTGTGGGCCAACTCACGATGTTGTTGATAACGAATTCTTTTGTAAGGGCGAACTATATCCTGTATGACAACTGTCACCGGGATTGCAGCCAGAATGCCTAGCGTGAGAACAATCGCTCTTTGCTGTACTCGCTTCTGTCGGAAGAATTCCAGCATCGCCACAAAACCCGGCCCTATGAAGAGACAAGCCAACGGTCCCAGATATTGCATTAAGCGGGCGTGAGCACCGAACGGGTATCGTTTTAATCCCGAGGCAATTAACGCCAGGAAGATGATGCCCGCTCCTAATGTCACAACTCGTCTATCGCACCGTCGCAGAAAGATTGTCACCCCAAGTACCAATCCAATAAACGAAACGGTTCCCGAGCCATTATCTCCTCCCAGAGGATATTCGAAACAATGACTCGCACAAACTTTCAGAAACCAGAACGGAATCATCCAGGGTTGCTCAACAGGGAGATACCCTTCCACCCAATACCAACCCATGATCTGTTCAAACTGTACGTTGTAGCTGTCGCCGGTGGTGGCAAAATGCAACAAGAGAAATGTCGACACTAAACACAAGTTGAACACAACATACGCCAGCCGTTCGTTCCGTGAACCGCGAACAAAAACCGGCATCAATAGTGAAAGGCTAATTCCTCCCAGGACGAACACGGACGGAAACGAATATCCCAATGCCAGAGGAGTCAACACAATGAGACCCACCAACCATTTGATTTGGCCACTCTTCCAATAGGCCGTCACCACATAAAGCAAGAGGGCCGTGATCAACAAATCGACGGCGTAAGGCTTCACTTCAGCAGAATGTCGAATTGGAAAGTAAGAGACCGAAATCAGAGCCACCGACATTACCAACGGTAAACCTTTGAGATAATGCCGGGCAACATAATAAAACACAAACAGCCCAACAGTCCCGCAAACAAATGGAAAAAATCGCAGCGAGTATTCAGAGAATCCTGCGACATTGGCGATTGCAATTTCTGTCCACATGAACAAAATCGGGGCGACTTGCTGATTCGCGAGTGGGGCGAGAAGTCCCCACGGATCTCGACTGATGAAATTCTCGACCAGTGATGTCTCATCATTCCACAACGGGAAACACAATAGATAACGAACCACAGGTACGAAGACGCCGAGACAGAGAAAAGCCAGACAGGCACGTTTCCATCCCGCGTCAGTCAACAACGTGTCCAGACGACTTCCCAGTCGTTGATCAGTCTCAAGATTTACATCTGGTGAAAGTTCGGCAGCCGTACTCATCGAGAGAGCATCCTGGTCATGTATCTTTGGAGAAATCTTCAGCGCCGTGGAAATATAGTGCACATACCAAGATCGGTAAACGGCAAACAATGGCCGCCGCAACAAGACAAATCAAGCTGCGCTCTCGCGGTTAACTCCGTTCAGAGGATGCATTTCGGGCGTGACCAAGAAAGGTGAATTTAAGGGTTAAATGGGTGAGATCGTCGCCATCATCGTGTTCCTGAGTCTATCAAAGATTTTGAATAGAGATTTTGCGTTCGCTGGCGTAGAATTGAGCAGGTACTGAATATCAGACAACCTTTTTGGCAGATTGCCGAAAACAATTTTGAGGTTCCCGCGACCTTCACACACCACACCATCAAGGATAACACCACATGACAACTCCTCAGCAAACAACACGCCGTCAATTTATTCAGGGGATGGCTGCTACCGGGTCCGCCGGACTCTTCCTTTCCAACGCCCATCGCGCGGTTGGATATCAGTCGCCTAACGAACGTCCTGTCTTTGCAACCATCGGACAACGCAATCAGGGAAGAACGATCACCAACAAGTCGTTCAAATTCGCCGACTTCGCGGCACTTGCCGATGTGGATTCGAAAGTCCTCGGTGAAAATCTCGAAAATGCACTCAGCAAGCAAGGCAAAAAACCTGATGGGTATGCCGACTATCGCAAGGTTCTTGATCGTAAAGACATCGATGCTGTCATGATCGCGACTCCCGATCATTGGCATACAAAAATTGCCGTCGAAGCCATGCTCGCCGGGAAAGATGTGTACTGCGAAAAACCACTCACGCTGACCATCGCCGAAGGTAAGTTGATCGAAAAAGTGGTCAAAGACACTGGTCGCGTTTTCCAGGTCGGAACAATGCAACGCACCGAGTCGGGAAAACGCTTCTTGCAAGCCGTCGCACTCGTCAAAAGTGGCCGCATCGGCGAGATCAAAAAAGTGACGTGTGGTATCGGTGGTTTCGGGCCATCACCAAAGATTCCCGTTGCTCCGGTCCCCGAAGAAATTGATTGGGATGTCTGGCTCGGCCCCGCTCCCAAAGTCGATTATCGTGCTTTGCCAGAAATGCGCAAAGGTTACGGCGGCGGCGTGCCACTTTATAGCAACTGTCACTACTCCTTCCGTAACTGGCACGAATACTCGGGTGGTAAACTGACCGACTGGGGCGCTCATCATGTCGATATTGCCTGTTGGGCACTTGGTGCTGGCGATACCGGACCGAGCAAAATCACGCCTCTCAATTACAAGCTGGCCGTCGAGTACAAGGATGGTTATCCAGTCGTTGATGACCAGTACAACATCGCGACCAACTTCAACATTCAGGCCGACATGCCCAACGGCGTCGAGATGCTCATCACCGACGAAGGTGACAACGGCATTCTCTTCGAAGGAACGAAAGGGCGTTTCTTCGTCAACCGCGGTAAAATTGTTGGTAAGCCTGTCGAAGACCTCAAAGACAATCCGCTACCGGAAGGTGCGATTGAAGAAGTTTACGGCGGCCCTGTCAGTGAAAATCATACGGCCAACTTCATTGAAGGGATGAAGTCCCGCAAGCAGCCGATTTCGGATGTCTGGACTCACAACCGCATGTTGGAAATCTGCCATCTCTCGAACATTGCGATTCGTCTGGATCGGGAACTGAAATGGGATCCGACGAAGCGTGAAGTCATCGGCGACGAACAAGCCAACTCGTTCCTGTCACGCGAATATCGCAAAGGTTACGAAATCAACATGTAACCTTGCGGCATCTTATGATGATTGATTCAAGCCTCGTCTGGTGAAAACTGGACGAGGCTTTTTTTCCCAATCAGTTCTCGGAGATTGAGGATAATCGATGAGTCCACCACCCGTCTCAAGATGCTGATCAGACGACCGTTGGCCAAACGAACGAAGGAGTAAACATCACCGCAGATAAATTGAGCCGCGTGCGAGGGCACGCAGGGGACGATGATTGTGAGTGAGCTTGTAATTCGACCCAACAGATTGCGATGGGGAGACTTTGGGCATCTAATTACTTATTCATATTTCTGCGTAAACGAGTTGGGACTGCATTCTACCATGCTAAGATAAGAGGATGAAACGAGGCAACATAATCTGAGCAGGTTTGGACATAGTCAGTCTTCCGTGAGCTGAATTTATTTGCCCGTTAAACCATCCAGAAATTTGAAGAGCTCTTGGGTAGCAGGATCATCCGGCTTCCCGAGGTCGTTATTCAATCGACTGTGATTACTGTCTGATTTACCGAACGCTTTCACCGGAATCTCGGCCTCTTTCAACACTTCCGCCAAGCGACCAGCTTGAGCGCGTGTGTTGGGGTTTCCCGGAAAGTAAAAAATCAAAAACGGAGGAATCCCTTTGTCTTTCGCCACATGAGTGACGGCAGAAAAGTCGATGTGCTTCTCTGGATCGTTCCCAAATTTCTGGCGATGACCGAAGGTAAACATCTTGCCGCCGTAAAGTGTCTGACGAAATTCTGCCGTCATGATGATCTTGGGAATATCGTAGGTATCTCCATCCACCGGCACACATCCCCGCAACGCATCGAACGAAACCCCCACTTCTTTGAGGTATCGGTCGTCGGTACATAGCAAGGCGGCAAGCTGCGCACCGGCAGAATGTCCTCCGACAAAGATACGTTTCGGATCGCCGCCGTACTCGCCAATATTTTGATGAACCCAGCCGAGCGCCTTCGCGACATCACGGGTGAGGACATCCATTTCCACATCGGGGAGCAGTCGGTAGTTGGTCGAGACAAAAACAAAGCCTCGTTCGGTGAGCACTTTGGGTTTCAGTGCAACATCACTTTTATCACCGACCGTCCAACCGCCTCCATGGATCCAGAACATCACCGGCAGCGGCTTCTCTACGGACTTTTCCGGCACGTAGACATCGAGGACCTGTCGCTCGTGTCCGTTTTCCACATAGGGAATGTCGGAGGTCAGTTTCTGCGCCTGACAGAGACTCGTCAAGCAAAGCAGCGGAATAGCAAACAAACCGATAGATCGATGGTTCATGCGGAAAGCTCCCAGTGGCAAATTGTTCGACCGAATTTAATCTGCTCACATTATGGCACCGCAAGAAAAGCAATGCCAGAAATTCCGTCGTAATGAACCGCCTGCGCCAGCACGCCGGGGACGATGATTGTGAGTCATTTTTTGTGACTGCGCCACGCAGTTGACTCTGGTTGGGACACCTTGGGCATGGCCAATCAACTCACATGTCCACGCAAGCGAGGACATGTCACCCGGTAGATTATTCAATCGGATTATCAAATTCTGCGATTAACTGATTCAACAGTTCTACGAGATCCACTTGCTGAGCCAGCACTTGAATGTCGGCTTGTTCTTGTGGATTGCTGGAAAGGAACATCCGTCGTACATCCTGACGATTTTTGTGACTTCCTTTGCTCACCCAGATCAACTTGGAAATGACGGCATCAGCTAGCGAGGCGACAGGAAATTGACGACCGGAGAATACGTCGCTCAAAATTGATCGATCCAGCTCTCCAGGAATCAGCTCGCGAGGGTAAAGGTCTAGCTTCAATGTTTCGCGAGTATCAAGAAGTTGGAATCCTCGTTTGTCTTTGATGGCGTTGCGAATGGCTATCTCATCGTAGAGGAAGTCAGAAATTGCCAGTTCCGCGAAGAATTCCTCGAATTGATTCATGATCGCTTCTGGATCAACCACAAGATCCAGATCTTGTGTCATGCGGGGCTCACCATAAGCGACCGTAGTGAGTCCACCGGTCAGGTGAAAGCGGATCGAGAGTTTGTCGAGAATCGCTGCAACTTTGGAGAGAGTCTTTTCAAAGGCTTCGATGGGAAACACGTTCGAGCATCCTTTCGACGAGTTTCATCGTTTCTGGCTCATCCGCATAAATGCGGGCAGCGACTTCCCACTTCAATCGCTCGGAACTGTATTCGGGATGCTCCTCGGAGATCTGCTTGGCGATCACCTCCCGCGACCAGAGGAACATCGCTTGAGAGCGAGCCACTTTCTCGGCAACCGACATCGTCGAGAGGCGGACTCGGTATTCCTGTTCAATATCGGTCATGTTGAGCCTGTTGTTCTGAAACCAACGAGTACGACCTGCATTTTACCATGCTGCGAAAGGTGATGAAACGCTTGTGGAGAGATTCAGATGTCGTTAAAGAATAAAATTGACAAAAGAGCACATCCAATGAGACAATGTGATCATGCCTCGCATATCAGAATTTTATGGGATCGCCGTTTACATGTATTATCGCGATCATGCTCCTCCGCACTTTCACGCAATCTATGGTCAAGAAGAGGCGACATTCGAGATTGCCAGCGGAGAAATTTTGATGGGAAAACTACCTCGTCGCGCTCGTACTTTGGTTCGGGACTGGGCCACGGAACACATAGGTGAGCTCCAGAAAAACTGGGAATTGGCTCGTGAGTCGCAACCTCTCAATCAAATTCAACCACTGCAATAAGGTGCCGATATGATATTACGAATCACTGAAGTCGATGTCGTGGGGAATTCGGCCCTCGATTTAGCCTTCAATGACGGCACTCGGAAGACGGTCGATCTACTGCCGTTATTGTCGGGGGCGGTCTTCGAGCCACTCAAGGATGCAGACTACTTTGCACGAGTGGAGTTGGATGCTGTCTGCGGGACTGTCGTCTGGCCAAATGGTGCCGATTTTGCCCCCGAAGCATTGCATGAACTGAACGCGTTCGTCAAATCGTGATGATGAATTGAGCCGCGTGCGCCAGCACGCAGGGGACGATGATTGTGAGTGAACTTGTAATTCACTCTCAACAACTTCCGTCTGGTCCACACTGGACGTTTGCCTTTGACTCACATGCCCACGCAAGCGAGGATATGGTCCCATGCAAAGAAACCTCAGAGGAGTTTGATGTTGAAACAGCTAATTCTTGATTTTATTGAATCTCTCAAGACAGCAGAAATAGAGGTCTACAATGAGTTCAGCCTCCAGCATGAGTTAGGCATTTTTTTAAGGGATCGACTCCCAGAAAAAAAGGTGGAATTTGAGCGAAACGTGTCACATTTTGGTATTTCGAAGGAAGGATTACATAAAAAGGAAATTGATCTTTCTATCTCGGACAGGAATTCAAAAAAGCAGGTTTGCGCTATCGAATTGAAATATCCACGTAATGGAAGAGTTCCAGAGTCGATGTTTGATATTTGCAAAGACATAGCCTTTGTTGAGCAACTCAATCAAAATGGATTCTCGACTGGATTTGTATTGGCGCTCTGTGAGGACTCAAAGTTTTTTTCTGGAAAGATTGCAAGTCCCATCTACGAATATTTTCGGTCAAACAAACCTCTCAAAGGTGAGGTTCAGTAACCTACCGGCAAAAAAGATAAGGTATTAGAGCTTGTAGGAACTTACTCGATAGATTGGTTTCCAATCAAAGAGGGACTGCAATACCTTTTAGTTCAGCTTGGGTATGTGAGCTGAGATTTTTGGTGAGCGCAGGGTGGCCCGGCCAGTTTTCTGGCCGGGTGACAGAATGTCACAGGATGACTCATCATGCGGGTGCGAACGATTCGTGTCACTCACGATGATACCTTACCTCTGATCCGCGAAATCGGCGTGATCCGTGGTCCTTTCACCCCTGCCAACTCCCCTGAGGACGGAGGGGCATCGAATATGAATACGGAACGACTCTCGAACCCATCCCGACTGAATACGGAGATGCGATTACTAGCGCGTGATGCCTTATTTCCTCACGACTGTTCGGCGGCCTTCACTTGCTCGCAGATCGGGCTATACCCCTCCTGAGTTCCTGGCTTCCTTATCAAATCATCCATCACGATTCGGGAGCATCGAAATTGATGAGTGCCGATCAACGAAAATGAGTGTTCCGTTTCTCGTCGCCTTCACCACGATTCGCACATCAGTCCCCTGCGAATCTGCTCTTGAATTATGAATCTTACCAGAGTTAGCGTTCTGGATACGATCTTTGACAATTTGGAATTCGTCTTGAGTGCTTTGGATTTTGTTCTTTGAGCTTGGTCGGCAAATCATTAAGTACAAAAAACAAATTACCTTTTTCTCTGTCTGAAAATCACCGACGAAATGTCGTCAGAACGAGACACTCAGGGGTTGAAATGACAATCGACGTAACTCGTCAAGCAGCCGGAAGTTGCTCAAGAGTATGGAAGAGTATCGTCAAGAGTATGAGAAGTGTGTGTCTGTGTCCCATACCCTTGAAGACTCTTGGAAAGGTCGGCGAGTCCACGATTTACGACGAAAATAAGAGTATGAGGTTTCGGACTCTTGAGATGTAGCGTGTTTACGATACGGCCCGCGGAGTTTGAATCAAAGAGAGAACGGTTTTCACGGGGGCTTTCGCTACGCGAAGCGCCCCCGGCACCCATCCTGACTCCTGAATCCCGGCTCCTGATTCCTTCTTCTCACACTTCCGTCGCCGGGGGTGGTTCTGTCTGAAACGCTCGGTTGCGGAACAGGAAGTCGATGATGTTTCCTTCGTGCGGCTGCATCCAGTGGATCTGGTACGTCCGCACTTCGCCGATGTTGAGACGGTCGACATTGGTCGCGTCGATCAGATCTCTTTGAAAATCTTCATCGTCGGTGATGGCTGTACAGACCAAAGTGTAGCCACACTTCTTGAGGAACTTGTCCTGCGGACATTCGACGACCGAGCCGAACGGAAACATGAACTCGGTGTTCGCCATGGCATCGTCAGGGTCGGTCACATGTAAGACAGTAGGAAGCAGGAAGTCGCAGCGTTCTTCCTGAATCAATCGCTCGCCATCGCGATACTTGGCCGTGACATCGGTGACGGCTGCCGACTTACAACCTTCGTCGATCATGTTGTTCATCGCCTCGGCAGCACCCTTCATCGTAAACGCAGCGAGACCGGAGTCCGGGTCGGTCATTGGTTTTGGCTGCACAGTGCCAAGTTTTTTGGCGATGGCATCGGCGATTTCGGCTCCGTATTTAGGTACCCAGATACCGGACGCCGAGATGCAACTGCGTCCACTGTTCACGTAGAGACTGTCGACCATCAAATCGATGTACTGTTCCCAATCTTCGATTTTGTCTTCGCCAATGACGATCTTACTGTAACCGGGACCGTGAGCGGCGACTTTGGGATTGCCGGCATGTTGATCGACGGTGGCCTGCCCACCAAAAATAGTCGAGCGTTCGCAGGTTTCCATAATCGCCGAGCCACATTCGTGAGGTCCGGGGTACAAACAGAATGCTTCGCGCGGGATGCCGGCTTTCACCATCGCTTCAAACATCCGGTAAGGTGTCCACGGTTCGGAAGAACCCGGCTTGAGGACGAGGCCGATTTGCAGCGGGATCACGGGGAGCCACAATGTATGCACGCCGGGTGAGTTGGAAGGCAAGACCCAGCCACAAGCGTTGGTTGTCGCCTGATAACTGATATTGATGCCGCGTCCTTCTTCGCCGTAGCCTTTACTGAAGACATCGAGAGGCAAGCCGCGAGTGAGTGCGTCAAGGACTTTGCCCATGTTTTTCATCACATAGGCGCTCTTGCCCATGTTGAATTTGCACATATGTTCGGGCAGGCCGGTTGAGGCCGATTGAATACGGCAGAATTCATCGGGAGTTTGCGTGCCGTTGCCCATCGGAAGTTCATCGTTGACATAATAGTCGGCCGCTTTTTCGCACATGCCGATGAGGTCTTCGATGGAATGCTGACGCAGGAGATCGCGTGCTTTTTTGGCTTTGCGCATATCCATCTTGATGATGCCGCCGTTGGCTTGATGGACTTTAGCAAGTTCTTCACCGGTTTCAAAATGGACGACGGGCGATTGATCCATCGATTCGTAGGGCTTGCCCCAGCGGATTACGGGTATTTCGAGCATGGTTGATGGTCCTTTCAATTTTTGACGCAAAGACGCAAAGACGGTAAGAAACGCAAAGAGTTAAGTATTTTAATCCAACTGATTGACGACTCGGTGGACTCCATTTTTGAGGAGTTTCTGGCCGAAGTTAATCACCAGTCCCAACCGTTTGTCAGTCAATTTTAAGTAAGTTAAACATTGTGATCGGTAGATGTCGTGATCTTCTTCGGTCGCTTTACATTCCACAAGTACAAGATCGTTCACCAGGAGATCAATACGAAACACTTTTGATAATTGATTCCCTTTGTAAAAAATCGGCACTTCAATCTGACGCTCAGCTTTCAAACCCTGACTTTCCAATTCAAACTTCAGAGCTTCCTCATAAAGACTTTCGAGAAGGCCGGGACCACCAAGTTCGCGATGAACTTCAATGGCTGCACCGATGATGACATGACTCAGATCATTTTCATTCATCATGTCATACCACCCCGCATGCTTCATTCGACTCTTCGCGATTCTTTGTTTCTTCGCGGCTTTGCGTCAGAAAATAATCCACTCAAGCTCAATAAACTCCCACTGTTGTGCTCTTGGCGATTTCATGAAACGGTCGAGTTCCCGAGACGCCGTCCCATGGATATTTTTCGTGTGGACGTTCGCGTTCTCCTTCATCACGTTCCATGAAGCCGGGGATAAACAGTTCGTGAGTCAACGTGTAGAGTTTGACGCGGCCGGTTTCATCGTAGTCAACCAGTTCGTCGTAGTTGTCGAAGTTGACGACCTCCACGACGGCTCGTGGTTGTGGTGCGTAATAGGTGATCTTGAAATTATCGGCAGGATCGAAAGGCTTGCCACAAGCGAGACCCATCAATGTGTTGCCGTAGGTCGGCGTGATGTAAACATTTTCGCCCAGTAACTCTTCTTTGCAGAAGCGATACCATTGTGGCGTGAACTCGGTTCCGCCGGCAAAAATACCCGTGATGCCAGCTTCTTCGATGCTGCTGTCTTCATCGATGAGTCGCAGGGCCAGCGCTTCAAGCAGTTTGGGCGTGGCGAACATGCATTGGACGTTGTGGTTCGATGTCAGGATGGTCATGGCTTGATCGATGACGTGCGCGCTGTAGGCCTTGGCTTCATCGATCTTGCCTTGCTTGATCAATTTCACGACCCAGCGAGGATCGAGATCGACACAGAAGCAGATGCCTCCACGAGTTTGGCAAAGATGTTCAACGGCAAGTCGTAATCGACGTGGGCCGGACGGGCCGAGCATCAACCAGTTGGCACCGCGGGGGAAATGTTCATCGGGAAGAGTTTTGGAGAACTCTTCGTAATCGATACGGAAGTCATCCACGACGCAACGACTTTTGGGAGTTCCCGTCGTGCCACCCGTTTCAAAAACGTAACGTCCTTTGTCGTGCCATTTTTTCGGCAGGAATCGATCAACGGGACCGCCGCGAAGATCGTCGTCCTCGAAGAGGGGGAACTTTTTCAGGTCGTCGAAGCAGTTCACATCGGTGAGTGGGTCGAAGTCAAACCCTTTGGCTTTTTCGAGCCAGTAGGGGGCACCGTCTTCCGGGTGGAAGTGCAGTTGCACGATTTCGACGGCTTGTTTGTCGACCGCTTCGCGAGCGGCTTTCACTTTGTCTTCCAGAGTCGTACTCACGATGAGATCCTGTTTCGAAAGGGTGATAATAATGTCTGATCAATCTCAACCCGGGCTTGGGGGATTCCTGAGCCAATAGGAGGATTGAAAGTGTGTTTGATTTTGAAAAAACCGACCGAATCCGTGGAGGGTCATCAGGTGGGAGCAGTCGCCGGGCGAACTGCCGATCATCCATTGTGTCGGAATGGGATGCGGTTTGCAATCATTGTCGACTCCCTGAAATCATAGCCGAAACCGCGTATTCGTCCACGTTGCTGGTTCATGATCTCCTCATTTAGAATACGGTCGTCCGCTTGAGGTTCGAGAGTGGCCTGAATAGAACGAGAATCATGTGAGGCATCCACCTGCGATTATTGGCACTCTTAGAAATGCGTCATTATTTGATGGAATTGCGCGAAGTCTTGACTCAGTATGCACGCTGGAAATCTGAATCCCATTGGGATGCAAGAAGCCCTCACTTCGACATTCTTCGAAACGTGTGAAAAGGAAATCACAATGTTGTACGCAATCACGAGTTATTTTAATCCTTGTCACTATGCCAACCGCCTCAAAAATTACCACCTCTTTCGCGAGCATCTCAATGTGCCTTTGATTGCGATAGAATTAGGCTTCAATGGACACTTCGATCTCGATGCATATGATGCCGAGATCATGGTTCGCATCGAAGATGGCGATGTGATGTTCCAAAAGGAACGCTTACTCAACATTCTGATCGAGAGTTATATTCCCGATGACTGCACGGAAATCGCGTGGCTGGATTGCGATATTGTCTTTACGCGAGATGATTGGGCGGAAGCAACGAGCGAGGCTCTGAAACATTCTGATTTCGTACAGCCGTTTGAATTCGCTTATCAGGCGAATCAAACTGACAGGGAATTAAACAATTTGGATGCTTCCAAAGTTGAGTTGAACTTCAGCTTCGCCAATCGTGCTCAGAGGGCCGACTTTGACCCACGGAAAATGATGCCCTATCTTCGCGCTCAAAACTATGGTCGGACCGGATTAGCTTGGGCGGCACGCCGAGACTGCCTGGAAGGGATCGGTTTATTTGATCAATGCATCATTGGAAGTGGAGACTGCGCGTTGCCTTCCCTGATGAAGGGAATGGAAGCGTCCTTCCAGTCACATCTTTCCTCCGGTCCGATGTTTGACCGGGCGTTTGAAGGCTGGAGCCATCAAATCCGTCAACGATCCGGGATGACTGTAGATTGCATCTCGGGAACCTTGGTTCAGCTTTGGCATGGAGACTATACCAATCGTCAATATGATGGACGGCACCATTTCTTAAGTGAACAACCGACCGATGCTGTCGCTGATCTTGTTTTAGGCGATGAAGGAGCTTGGCGATGGGCGACTCCCAATTCGGAAATCGCACAGTATGTTTCTGATTACTTTTGGAGTCGTCAGGAAGATACGGCTGCTGTTGGCTAGGCCACGGTAGTCGAAGATGCCGAACCAGATTCCCTTTTCGTCTGTCGGAGAGATGCGTTGACCAACGACATTCTGACAGAGGAGGAGGTGAGTTATGTCATCACAGCAACACAAGCAGTTCATTAACTTCGAATCGGATCATCCCTGCTTTCGAGGCCACTGCCGTCGAGACGATGAGTAAACGGCGTCGCGGTTATCCGTCTGAGACGCATGTCAAACGAGGTGTGCGTGTTGTACACGGCGAGAAACTGCTCGTCGAGAAGCTCGGTCGTAATGACTTGTGTCCCTGTGGATCTGGCAAGCGATTCAAGAAATGCTGCCTGAAGAAAGGTTGTTTTTGACGGCGTCCTGCGCGACGACTACTATCGGGAGTAAATGAGACACATCACAAAATTACGATTTCCGTTATTCCCAATGAAATTTCTCTTTGGAAACTATCGTGGTGATCCTAAACTAAAGGAACTTCGTTGGTCTGATAGAGACACAAAAAATCGACTTATCCAAGGAGTGATTCATGCACCTCGAATGCCATATTGATAAATCGTTGCCGAGTCAGATTCGCGAAACCACAGAAGAACGAGTGGTTTCAAAACTCAGCCGTTTCCAAGAGCAAATTAAAGATGTTTCGGTCACTCTTCGCGACTTGAATGGCCCCAAGGGAGGCGTCGATATCCAGTGTCGTGTCCATTTGAACTGCGAGATGACCGGCGAGACGGTGATTGAAGAGACGGCCGAGAATGTTGGTTCTGCATTGACGGGGGCTCTTGATCGAACTGTGCATACCTTGGCTCGAAAGCGAGATCAAGTGGTGAAGAAACAGCGTCAGAGCGCAACCATTCGTGGAGCGGCTGAAGAGTAGAGTCAGGAAGCCCTTTGAAAAGTCTGAGGGTTTTCTGATTGTGACTTCATACCTTCATGGCCAACACTTCCGCACATCGATTTGAAACTGTCGTTCTAGGGCAAGGGCTTGCCGGTTCCGCACTTGCATGGAAACTTCATGAACGCGGAGAATCGGTGTTGTTGGTTGACCGCGGTGACGAGTCTTCCTCCTCGCGGATTGCAGCCGGTTTGCTCACGCCGATCACCGGTCAACGACTCACTCGCTATCCCGACTGGGGACAGTGTTATGACGCTGCTAGAAAGTTCTATCAATTCGTCGAAAAACAAACCGATGAAAGATTCTTTTCGGAATCACCGATGGTGCGGCTCTTCGCATCGAGACAAGAACGGGAACGATTTCTCAAGAAATATCGCGACGCCGATGATGTCAGCTTGTGTGAAGAATCAGCATTACCTCAAGCAGTTTCATCGCCCTTTGGTGGATTTGAAATGTTGTCAGCCGCTCGGCTTGATACAAAATCATATTTAACGGCCACACAAAAATACTTCGAGTCGCGGGGTGGCTATCGAGAGGTCACATTATCGCTGCCTGAAGATTTGCAGATTGAGAAAGATCAAATCTCAGTTCCGCAGTTGAACGTCGTGTGTAACCAGATAATTTTCTGTCAGGGGTTTGAAGCAACAAAAAATCCGTGGTTTCGAGACGTCCCTTTTGATGCTGCCAAGGGGGAAATTCTCACTTTGAATGTACCGGATTGGAGAGAGTCTCGTGTTGTTCATGCAGGATTATGGGTGGCTCCTGAGAACAATCATCGCATCCGAATTGGTGCCACTTACGAACGAGAACAACTTGATCAATGTCCCACAGAAGCAGGCCGAACCGATCTTCTTCAGAAATGGAACCAGTTACAAAATGTTTCACGAGAAGGGGACATCGTCGAACACCGTGCAGCAATACGTCCCGTGATTCATGGACGTTCGCCAAGAATGGGACTTCACCCGAATGACGCACGCCTCGGATTTTTCAACGGCTTGGGTTCGCGGGGAGCTTTGCTGTCTCCCGTTTTGGCGGATCAAATGATCGGTCTGCTGTGTGAGGGGATTGCCGTCGATGACAAATACGACCTTCATCAAAAAGTGGATCTTACCTGATGATTCGATTGACGGACCGCGCTCATGAGATTTGCCAGCGTTTTTTACAGCCCGGAGACATTGCCGTCGACGCGACTGTCGGCAACGGTCACGACACTCTCTTCTTGGCGAAGGTCGTTGGTCCATCAGGGCGAGTCTATGGTTTCGATGTTCAAGAAGCTGCTTTAGAACAAACCCGACAAAAACTTGGACAGGAATATTTATCACGAGTCATCTTCCTTCTTCACTCGCACGCTGAGATGAATCAGTGGATTGAACCCGAACATCGTGGTCACATGAAAGTGGTTATGTTCAACCTGGGATACTTACCAGGTGGTGACAAAGCGGTCACGACTCATGCCGAGAGTACATTAGTTGCGATTGAGGCCGCGTGTGGACTTCTGCATCCCGAGGGAATAATTTCAGTCATCGCTTATCCGGGACACAACGCTGGGCGAGATGAAACAGGAACTGTTACCGACTTCTTCCGGGCTCGTGAAGCTGATGGCTGGTGTTTGGAAATCATCGAAGCGGTTGCCGAAAGCGAGACGGCCCCGCGATTGTTTCTCTTATCGAGTCAGGGGGGATCGTAACCTGGTTTCCCAAACGGATTGCAGCGAAGGACACGCCAAGTTCCTTTGGCGACTCCTTTGATGGCTCCATACTTTCGGATGGCTTGTATCATGTAGTGGCTACAGGTCGGTTGAAAACGACATTGTCGCCCAATGATCGGACTGAGTGTCCACTGATAAATTTTCACCAGGCCGATCACACAATTGCCGGGCAAATTCCAGAGAGCACGCGCGAACGATTTCATGCGTCCTTCTCCTGCTCACGATCAGCCAGCTTGTGACACAGCCGTTTCAAAGATCGTCGATAATCTTGCAAGGTCGCTTGGGAACCATTACGCGGAATGAAAATCAGATCGTAACCCGCGGGGAGTTCGTGTTGGGAGAGCCGAAAGGCTTCACGCAACAGGCGTTTGATTCGATTTCTCACCACAGCCGGGCCATGCTTGCGGGAGACAGATAGACCGATCCGCGAGACCGGCGTCTCAGTCTGACGAGAATCATTAGACGCCGAATAGATCAGTAAGTGATGGTCTGAAGATCGGTTGCGGAGATCGTAGACGCGTTGAAACTCCGTCGGCAATCGTAGGTGTTGTTGTTTGCGAAACCGCCAATCGGTCATTTGGTATCCTCTTGTGTTTCATCGCTCTCATCTTCGTTGGATGGATCCTTCGCATGTTTGAGATACCAAAGTTCGTCTCGAACCTGGGAGGGACCACGATTCATTGCAATCTGCCGGCGAGTGCGTCGACCATAGATGAGAGTGACGGCCACTAGAAATAACCCGACAAGAAAAATTCCCGCTGTCAGAATGATTCCAATTTCGAGTTTTCGTTTTTGCAGGTCTTTCTCCTCAGCATCAGAGTTCTCACTGGCGGATTGCTCGGTATCGGTCACCTGTTGTTCGCTTGAAAGAGTCGGCGTTGACTCTTGCGCGGAAACTGTTGAGGAGACAGAAAGCATCAAGCAGAGCAAGATCAGTTTGGAGGAGTGCATGCGAGAGCCTTTTAACAATTCCAGAGATTGGTTCTGGGGTGCTCTTGGCTGGCCTCTTGCAACTGTTCATAGAGTTTGCGTTGTTCGTCGGTCAGTTCTTTCGGTGACACAATTTTCACAACGACAAATTGATCGCCCATTTGCTTCGTCTTACGATCAATGATTCCCTTTCCTTTCAGTCGTAATTTCATGTTGCTGGAAGTTCCTGGCGGAACGGTCAACATGACGGGCCCCTCTTCCAGGGTGGGGACTTCCACTTGTGTTCCGAGCGCCGCTTCTGGGGCAGTGAGTGGAAGATCGAGTAAGAGGTTGTTTCCGTCGCGACGAAACCAGGGATGAACGCCGACTTGCACCGTGATGAGGAGATCACCGGCTGGCCCCCCCGCAGCGCCCGGAGAACCTTGCCCGGCCAGTCGAATTTGTTTTCCCGATTCGATCCCAGCAGGAATCGTAATTGTGATCTGTTGTGGTTGACCATCGACACGATAGCTGAGGTCATGTTTTCCACCGAGTGCGGCAATGTCGAAGTCCACGTGTATCTCGGTGGTGAGATCGGCTCCTTTGCGAGGTCTCGGTTGAGCACGACCTCGGCTAGTGCGACCACCTCCGAAAAGATCCTGAAAGTCGAATCCACCGCCAAAAATGTCATCCAGATCAACGGGGCCACCACCTCCTCCTCCGGCCCAGTGGTGCGGTCCACCTCCCGCCCCGGCTCCCGCTTGTTTCCAGGCCGATCCAAACTGATCGTATTTTTGCCGTTTGTCTTTGTCGCCCAGAACGTCGTAAGCTTCCTGGATTTCCTTGAATTTGGTCGCGGCGGCTTTGTCATCCGGTTTGACATCAGGATGATACTTCCGTGCGAGTTTTTTGTACGCTTTTCGGATTTCTTCCTGAGAAGCCGACTTGGAGACTCCCAAACTCTGGTAATAATCATCTGCTGGCATCGGAATATCGGTTTCTGATCACTCGGAGAATAGTTGAGTTATGAAAAAAAGTGGAATTGCGGACTGAGGAACAGTTGCGGACTTTGACACTGTTCCGTCATCATTCTACGTCTCGTCTACTCGCACGATCAAGGATACGTGCAGAAACCCTGATTTTATGTTCCGATTTGCCCTCTCCAACTTGCTCAACCGTAAAGCCCGCTCGACGCTGGCATTGCTCGGGCTCACAGTCGCGATTGCCGGCATGGTGGGACTTTTCTCCATCGTGGAAGGGCTCGATCGGATCACCGAGGAGAGCTTCAGTCGCATTCCCGGTATCCTGGTGATGCAAACGGGCGCGCCCATTCCGCTATTTTCGCGATTGCCGGCAGAGTGGGGAGAAGATCTGAAAAAGGTGGAGGGAGTGAAGATTGTCTGTCCAGAGATCTGGGTACGTGTCAACGTCCTGGAAGGTAAAATGATTCTCAACCCCCCCAGATTTCTACTCGGAGTCGATGTTGAACTTTGGAACGCACTCAGTCACGCCCTCTATCGTGATGATCTCGTGGAGGGACGATTTCTGAACAACGACGATATCGGTACTCGAAATGTCGTTCTCTCGGAATCGATTCAACGAGAAATGAAACTTAAACTGGGCGAAAGTTTTTCGCTCAACGGCGAAGATGCCACGCTGGTAGGCGTCTATGAAACCGGCTCAATCCTGATCGACGTGACAATCATCATGGATATCGGTAGCGTGCGCGAACAGGCACGATTTGATCCAACCGCCGTGTCCGCGTATTACGTGGAAGCCGTGGATGACGATCTCAACGAGGAAGTGATCGAGGATATCCGGGATGTGTTTCGTGGACGAAAAGGAGATCGTTGGGTTCCGACATCCTCTGTCTTATCCATCGAGGAAAATCCCCTGGAAACAATGATTGAGGGATTGGATCGCTGGCTCAAATCGGCCTCATCCGCAAGCCCACCACAATTGTCGGAAGAGCCCAAGAGTTCATCCGAACCGTTGGATGTTTCTCCCGCAGAAGACAAAATCGTCACCGAAGATGATTTGGAAATCGAAGAACGACTACAAGTGGATGAATCGATTCCGATTGATGTGCAGACTGCCGATACCTGGGGTGAGAAGTTCGGTGATTTCATGTCCGAGCTTGATTTTATCATGTTCATCCTGACCAGCATTGGAATGACGATTGCCGCTTTAGGAGTTGTCAATACGATGCTGATGAGTGTCAGTGAACGAATTATCGAGATCGGAATTTTGAAAGCGAACGGTTGGTCAAAGAAACACGTGTTAAGTCTGATTTCGTACGAGAGCGGAATTTTGGGATTCGGTGGTGGATGCCTGGGTTGTTTGTTCGGATGGATTGCGACGCTGATCGTGAATGTCAGCTTCCCGGATCGTGTGGAGCTCTATGCGAGTCCACAGTTGCTCTGTTTTAGTTTGTTCTTCTCGATCGTCTTGGGGCTGCTTGCCGGTTTGTATCCTGCCATCTGGGCGATGCGAATGATGCCAATGGATGCGATTCGTCGAGGATGATGGTGTCTGGAAGTGTGAGATCAAAATGAATGAAAACCATCACGACAATTCCACGAACGAAGAACAACAGTTTCTCGCGGTCAGAGATCTCGAAAAAATTCACATGCGAGGTGAGACCCAAGTCCCTGCGTTACGAGGGCTCTCGTGTGCGTTTGAGAAGGGTTCGTTCAATTTTGTTCTGGGGCCTTCGGGAAGTGGTAAAAGTACGCTGTTGTATTTGCTGGGGGCTCTCGATGATCCCAGTGCAGGAGAGGTTTGTTTTCAGGGCCAATCATTGGACTCTTTGACGGAACCACAGCGTGATCATTACCGTCGTGAGCAGGTAGGATTTATCTTTCAAAGTTTTAATCTTTTGAAAACTTTGAACGCCGTCGATAATGTGTTGGTTCCTTTCTTACCACAAGGAATCAGTGCCGATCTTCGTCAGCGTGCCGTGGACTTGTTAAAACAAGTGGGGTTAGAACATCGTCTCGAACATCATCCTCATCATTTATCGGGGGGTGAACAACAGCGTGTCGCCATTGCTCGCGCTCTCTTGAAGAAACCCGAACTTGTTCTTGCCGACGAGCCGACCGGAGAACTCGATAGTGAGAGCGGTGCCGAGGTCTTTCGCTATTTACGTCAACTTCACGAAGAGCAACAAACCACGGTGATTGTTGTTACCCATGATGAGCGATATCTCGAAAAAGCCGATCGTTTACTTCATCTGGCCGATGGTCGACTGTTGCGAGAAGATGTTCATAACGGGTGAACAATTCTGGTGGGTCGATCATTGAACGCTCAGGATTCTTTGGTTTCGGTGGTAACAACTGGCCCATGTATGAGATACACTGTTCGTCGAGGGGCCAGTTAACATCTACATATTAGGTATCATTGACTCACGGAGATTCTGCCATGCGAAGTTCCCTTTCGCTCATTATGTGCCTGTTGTTTGTTTCCTTGTTCGTTGGTTGCGATGCACTCCAAGAAATCGAACAGCAAAGCGGAACGGTTGTTATTGATCCTGAAGATCCTGTTCGGGAAACCATCATTGCGAATCGGGGGCGCGACTTCGTCTACGAAATGCTGGTGACTCCTCCCGAAGGAGAATGGCTCGATCCACTGCCGTCTCTGACCTGGTGGGAATCTCTCGAAGAGGGTTGGAACGAAGTCCGCAAAGAAGGGCGACCTCTACTGGTTCTCGTGCATTGCCCCGTGTCAACATCGTCAGGGAACCTGGCCGATGAAATGACGATTCCGCCTCCCGAACTCTCTGAAGTTCTCCGTCAGTTTGTAACCGTCAAACTGACCGACGCTTAACAAATTGATTTGGCTCGAATGCCGTTTCGGAAATATCAGGATCCTGATCAAACTTGGTGGTGTTGGATCATGTCACCGGATGGTCAGGTCTACAGTGTGTTGGGAAAAGAAAGCCCGACCTCACCCGATTTGGAAGTCGCCGATGCGATTCAATGGCTGACAGCCGTTCTCGATCATCACTGGGATCCTCGACGTACGGATTGGCAGGCGGATGGAGAAGTGGTTGTGGTTGCAACGCCCAGTCAGTCGATTACCGCCAATTCGGGCTACGCGCCATGGAAAGAGGGAGCCGAGTACCTCGGAAATCTCAAAGATTCAGGAAGCTGCATGTGCTGCCATCAAGTGCAGGATGTTTTCTGGAGCGAACAAAATCTCAGCGGTCAATTTCATCCGAGTGCCGATTACTGGATCTGGCCTCCTGCCGAGAGTACCGGCATCATTCTGGAAAATGCGTCGAACGGGGCTGTCTCCGAGGTTGTCCCAAATACTCCTGCAGACCGTTCGTTGCTGAAAGCCGGCGACCGGATTGGTGTCATTGATCAGAAACGAGTCTTTTCATCAGCCGATATTCGCTCTTATCTGAATCAGGTTGCTGCTTTTGAATTTTATGTTGCCCAAAATCAGCATGTTGTCCGCTACAAATTTCCCGAACAATCTTCCCATAATCGCGGTCACGACATTACGTGGCGAACGAGTATCGAAGAATCAGTCTTGGGGTCTCATCCCGGATTTTTGTTGGAACCTGCCTCCGAATCTGTTCGCTCCAAAATGCAACTCGATGGTCGAATGGCGCTGAGACCTTTGATTGGTGACGATTCTCCCGCGTGGAATGCCGGCGTGCGACCCGGTCATGTCATTGTGAGATTAGAGGAGCTGGGTGAAGACTTTACCCCTCGACAGTTTATGGTCGCCTTCAAAATGACGGCCATCGGTTCAAAGTCGAGTATCACTGTGCGCAATCTTGACACTCCGGGACTGGCTGAACGAATTGAACTCGAAGCAATCTCGATTCTGGACCTGCCTCCCGAAGCGATTGAGATGATGAAGGAAGCGAAGACACGTTAATCAGCAATTGACCATGTTCAATTCGAGTTTGGTGAATAATAATCTTCATCGATTCTTAATTAGCTCCTCATGCTGTGAGAGAGGATACTACCACCCGATCGTTTCCCTCAATGGTGGAGTCCTTTAATGGCAAGAGCATCTATCAAGGTTCTTTTTTTGATCACTGCCGTTTTATCCGGCTGCGATACGGTGGAAGAATTGCCACAAAGCACGCCCGCTCCACGACCAGTCGTCAAAGACAAAGCTCCCCCTTCAGAACCTCCCAGAGATTTCATGTCTGAGATGTTGTTGACTAAGCCACTGGGAGATTGGCCCGAAGCAGCTCCGGTTCTCACGTGGTTTGAAAGTCTCGAAGAAGGTTGGGCAGAGGTAAAAAAAGAGGGGCGACCAATGCTGGTTCTTGTGAGCTGCCCCGGCTCAACAAAATCGGGACAATTTGCCGAGGATTTGCTGAATCCCACTCCCGAAATGGCGACCTTATTACGCCAATTTGTGACAGTCCATCTGACAGATGGACAAAAGATCGACCTGAATCGCATGCCGTTTCGGCGTTATCAGGATCCTGATCAAACTTGGTGGTGCTGGATTCTCTCGCCCGAAGCGCAAGTTTACAGTGTGTTGGGAAAAATCAGTCCTGAATCCCCGGAGATTACTTGGGAACATGCGCTGGAATGGATGACATCTGTTCTCAATCATCATTGGGATCCCAGACGCCCGGAATGGAATGCCGATGGAGAAGCTGTTCCCAGCACCATTGCAACACGATCCATTGCTGAGAATTCTGGATTTCAGAAATGGAAAGCCGGTGCTGAATATTTGGGTGACTGAAAAATAATGGTCAGTGCATTTGTTGTCACCAAATGCAGGATATTCTTTGGGTCGAAAAAGATTTGGCCAAAAAGTTTCGCATGAAAAACGATTACTGGATCTGGCCTCCTGCGAAAAAAATCGGAGTGGGCGTTGTGGATGAAGTCACTCCCGAGTTGACACAAGTGGAAGCCGATTCGATTTTCGCAAATGAGTTAAAAGTTGCTGATCGTTTTGGTGTCCTGAAGGGAAAACGTGTCTTCTCGTCAACCGAGTTTCGCGCGTTGCTCAACGCCTACCAGGATCGAGAATTTATTGCCATCGATAAGGAACTCCACCGACCCTCTTTGTGGTTCGTGGAGATCAAGTCGAAAAGCTGGAATTCAAGAGTTACTTGAATCAAGTTTTTAATTACGATCTCACTTGGCGACAATCAATCAATCAGTCAGTGTTGGCAAGTCATCCCGGATATTTGGTCGAGCCACTCGATGAGGCCACCCGAAAGAAACTTAATCTCGTTGGCAGAATGGCATTTCGGCCTCTGATAGGACCACAGTCGCCGGCTTGGAAAAGCGGAGTTCGGCCTGATCGAATTATTGTCACTTTAGGTGCGAGTGCTGAAGACCTGACTCCTCATGAATTTTATTTCAGCTATCGGATTCGGGTTGTTGTTGGGGGAAAATTTAAACTCACGATTCTCGACAATAATGGAGCGAAAATTATCCGACCGTATTCGATTTCAATTCTCGATCTTCCCCCCGAAGCGATACAGATGATGAAAGATCGGCAATAGAAAGGGGGCTATCCTCCAAGACTGATCTTTGATTTGGGCCTACAATGGGAATACTTCCTCATAGCTACCTATCTTATCGATCTCCAGTGGCTTACCCGCTTCCAGCAACCGGGGGCATCTGGAGAGATCCCGCTAGGATCAACGTCTCTGATTGAATCGCAGCTTGCCACCTTCCGATACTTGTAATAGAGCGTGATTGGCGAGAAATGGATTTTTCGCTGAGAGAGCGATCAACGCGAGAGCTGAACGAACAAGGATGGTGCAGAAGATGACTGACCCCTCTGAAGAAGATTTGCTCCATGAAGTGCAAGAACTGAACGAACAAATTCAGGAACTGCAATCGAGTCTGATGCAGACCCAGAAACTCAGTTCCGTCGGCGCGCTGGCGTCTTCGACGACTCACGAGTTCAATAATATTCTGACCACCGTCATCAATTACGCCAAGATGGGACTGCGTCACAAAGACGAAAAAACCCGCGTCAAAGCGTTTGAAAAAATTCTGGCCGCCGGTCAACGAGCCTCGAAAATCACCTGCGGCATGTTGTCATACGCACGGCAACAAGGAAACCGCCAAGAGCCCACCGATGTCGTTCAGTTGGTGAAAAGTGTGATGGTGTTGGTGGAAAAAGATTTGCAGATGAATCGCATTCAATGGCAGACCGACTATCTTGGACATCCCGAAGCCAATCTGAATGCGGGACAGATTCAACAAGTCCTCGTGAACCTTGTCGTGAATGCACGCCAGGCAATGGGCGAGAGAGGTCAACTTTTTATCACGGTTCGTAGTAACCTTGAAGAAAATTGGGCCGAGGTCTCTGTTCGCGATACCGGTTCGGGAATACCCGCCGACAAACTTCGCAACATCTTCAAACCGTTCTACACGACAAAAGAAGCCGATGAGCAAGGTCAAGGAGGAACCGGTTTGGGCTTGGCCTTGTGCAAAGACATTATTGACGGTCACGAAGGGCGTATCCGCGTGGAATCCGCAATGGGCAAAGGGACGACCTTCACGTTAAAGTTCCCACTCCTCCGAGAAATCCCGCAGCTCGAAAATGCCGAAGAGATCCGCGAAGCGGGTTAAGAATTTTGTCAGGTCAAAGTGTTGCAAACTCTGGAAAGCGGTCGATAGCTGTTCCGACAAATCGCATGAGCTCTCGCCCCTTACTTTGCTGTAGAGATTTCCAGACTGCAAATCTGTGATTAACAGGAGTCTCAACAGGATTAATGTGAGGCCAAGGATACTCTGGATTTGGGCCATCGTTCGCCAAATCGGGTGTGATCCTTTCGAGATCATAAGTTATTGGACAGATTGAATATTTAATCCAAGATTGTAGCGAGACAAAATTCGGGAAAGAAAAGAGTTGAGCGAGGCGTTCCCTTTCCGACTTTGGTGCAGAACCCACAAGAAGTTTCAAAAATTTCACAAATCCGACATGACTTTTGGCGGGTGCGGCTTCCAACTTCCAGAGAAACGCTTTCGCAAGCTTCTCGGTTGCCATTTGTAAGTAGTGAAGTTTGTGGCAATCCGCGACACCCTGTTCGAGCATCAATTCAAAAATATCAAAATCAGATTTTGCCTGTTGCCACCACAACTTTTGAGAATTGTTCATCCAAGATACTCGACATAATTTTTTAGTGACCACCCACTAGGTAGTTGTAACTCTCCTGATTCAATTCGTTCCCATTGTTCAGGAGTCACATCTAGCACGAACAAATGATGCTCGGTATGTTGACCTCTATCGACTCCAAAATCGATTGGCTCAAGAGCATCCTCAGTCCGCTCCGCCATCAACTTGTTGACTTCAAGAAGTCGTATCTCACGATCACCCGAGTTTGTCGGCAGATAGTAAATTTTCACGATTCCCGGGTCGGTATTCAAATGCTCTGTGGCGTACCATTTCGCCATGGAATCTCTATCAAAGCTGGCAATAGACATCTTTCACCTCCATGAAATAGCCTAAAGCGATGTGGTGTACAGGTCAATACATGATGTTTGCCTTGCAGAAAAAATCTCAAATTACTTTTTTCGCATACTCCCTCAAAAAACTGAGCAACTCGGGCGAACTCGCTTGATCGACCGTTTTGAAACGGATCGTAAGTTCTTCGCTGCCATCCGACTTGGCGGCAATGTCACGCTTACTTCCCAAGCCGGCAATTTGTCCTAAGGCAAATTGTTCGGCATCCGCGGGGAGTTTGAGATCGATGCCCTCTCGACGTTTGGTATTGATGGAAAGTGAAGTCGAACTTCCCGCAGGTGTGAAGTTGACGATGGTTTTGTTCTGCCAATCCCAATCCGCTTTCGGGAAGGTTTGATTTAACAGCTCTTCCAAAGATTCGAGTGTCTCAATTTTCCATAATACCCGTTTGTTACTCGGGAATCCTTTGCGAGTGTAATGCCATTTACGTCCCAGCACTTTCCAGGGAGAAAGATCTTCGATGTTCAATTTCTCTGCGGAGACCTGCTTCAAATAAGACTCCATCGCCGTCTCTAGGAACTCCCAAAACTCGGGCGTATCAATTTCTTCTGCCCAGTGGACGGCTATTTGAACTTCCTGCCACGGGCCGTTCTTATTTTTCACGCGAACACGTTTGGTCTTGCCGTAAACGGGTAGCTCATCGACCTCATCCAATGGCGGCAGATTGAAAGCGTCATCAAGATCGGCCTGCTTGAAGGTGTTTTTCTTCACGCGGAATTTGAAAGTCAGCAGCCATTCCTCCCCCGTCATGGCGTGTAAGAACCAGGTCGAAGATTTTCCTTCTGCCGTCATTTCCACGACGGCTCGGTTCTTCCAATTGATCTCGGGGAATCGTTTATGTTTGTTGATTCTCTCGACAACGGACAGCAATGCGTTTCCTTCCCACTGGCATTCGTTGCCATTGTGTGCCCGGCGGTCTTGAGTGTGCCATTTTTGACCGTCACGCTCCCAAGGCATCTTCTCGTCTTTGCCGATGTGACGCAGTTCAAGGTCGCCTGTTTTTTTCTCGGCGACTTCACCGACATTGAAGATTTCTACTTCGGCTCGTTTCCCCTGTTTGAGGACCGGTTTCAAAATATCGGCCGTCCAACTCGGATGATTGGTCGTGAAACAGTACTGCTTGTCTTTGGCTTGGGGGAGTTTTTCGAGTCCCGTGATTTGTTCGGGAGTTCCTGCTGCGACAATCCAACCCCCGCCGTCCCCCGCTTCAGGACCGACATCGACAATCCAATCAGCACATTTGATGACATCAATGTTATGTTCGATGACGACGACTGAGTTCCCCGCTTCGACCAGCGAACCGAGCACCTTGAGCAATTTACGAATGTCGTCAAAATGCAGCCCCGTCGTTGGCTCATCCAAAAGGTAGAGAGTTTTGCCAGTTTGTGGTCGCGCCAACTCAGCAGCCAGTTTGACGCGCTGTGCTTCACCACCGGAGAGCGTTGGAGCCGATTGTCCCAACGTCAGGTAATCGAGACCGATGGCGCATAACGTCGCCAGATATTGTCGAATTTTTGGGACATTATTGAACAGATCGTTGGCTTCGCCAATCGACATTTCCAACACGTCGGCAATCGATTTTCCTCGGAACTTCACATCCAGAGTTTCCTGATTGAAACGTCGACCTTTGCAGGTTTCGCATTCGACCCATACATCGGGCAGAAAATGCATCTCGACACAAATCTGGCCGTTCCCTTCGCAATCGTCGCAACGTCCACCCGCACGATTAAAACTGAATCGTCCCGGGCGATAGCCGCGAACTTTCGCTTCCGGCAAACGAGAAAACAAATCTCGAACGTGATCGAATACGCCGGTATAAGTGGCCGGGTTTGAGGCGGGTGTCGACCCCAGTGGCTTCTGATCGACGACGACGAGTTTGTTGAGATTTTGGACACCCAGCAGGTCGGCATGTTCGCCGGGTTCATCTCCCGACCTGGAAAAATGCCGATTGACGGCTCGCGCCAAAGTTTCTTCGATGAGCGAACTTTTCCCCGATCCTGAAACACCCGTCACGCAGGTCATCGTCCCTAACGGAATCTGTAAATCGACATCTCGCAGGTTGCGATGGCGGACTCCCAATAATTCCAGCCAACCTCCTCCCGGTGGCTGATCACTTTTGACTCCCGATGTTCGGCGGGACTTGGGAATGGGGATCTCTTCTTTGTTCGCAAGGTATCGCCCCGTGAGAGACGTTTTTGATCGCCCGAGTCCTTTGTGAGTTCCTTCGCCGACAATCGTTCCTCCCAGACGACCGGCTCCCGGACCGAAATCGTACAAGCGGTCGGATGCTTCGAGCACTTCGCGATCATGTTCGACCAGCACCAAAGTGTTCCCGAGGTCGCGGAGTTTCTTAAGGGCTTCCAATAGCCGGCGGTTATCACGGGGATGAAGGCCGATGGTCGGTTCGTCGAGGACATACAAGACACCTGTTAACGCGCGCCCGAGTTGACCCGCCAAACGAATGCGTTGTGCTTCCCCGCCCGAGAGTGTCGGCAGTGAACGCCCAAGATTCAAATATTCGAGTCCCACATCAATGAGGAAAGAGAGGCGGTTTCTCGCTTCGGAGAGCAAATCGCCGGCAATCTGTTTTTCACGTTTCGAGAGCACAATCGAATCGAAAAACTCAATGGCTTCATTGAGTGGTTTCCGACAGACATCGTCGATGGTTTGTCCGTGCAATTTCACGGCGGCCGCTTCTTCCTGTAAACGACTCCCGCGACAAACCGAGCATTGCCCCTGACTGAGTTGACCCTGTAATTTACGACGGTACGTGTAAGAAAGCTGTGATGCTTCTTCGAGAGCCGACATCAGTCCCTTGAACCGGATTTTCTGTCTGCCCGTCTTATCGAGGGGGATCCATTCTTCGGCGTCTCCTCCAAATAACAGAATTCGACGCTGTGCCGATTCGAGATAGTCAAAGTATTCGTCGGTCGGAATTTCGTAATGATCACACACCGCTTGCATGATTTTTGCGAAGGCCGGGTTCTCTTCGAATGTTGGCCAAGCGAGAATCGCACCATCGGCGAGTGTTTTATCCAGGTCAATCAATTGTTCGATGAGTGTTGACCCCGATTCTGTACCGAGTCCTTCACACGCCGGACACCAACCGAGAGAGCTGTTGAACGAAAAGTGATGCGGCGAATGCTCTTCGAAACTTCGTTCACACGAGTGACAGAATCGTGCGAGAGAAAACGGGCGTTCTTCGACGTTGTCGTCGTCTTTCTCAACCAAGGCAATCATGAAGCCACGACCATGATCGAGAGCGGTCTCGACCGAGTCTGCCAGCCGTCCCCGTTTTTTGGAATCAACGGTCACGCGGTCCACAACAACGGCAACATCGTGATAGCGCTTATGATCTATTTCGGGAACATCTTCGAATCGATAAATTTCCCCGTCGACGCGGACACGGGTAAACCCTTCCGCTTGCAAATTCTCCCAGACCGATTGGAAGGTACGATTGATGGCCACTTCTTGTGGTGCCAACAGAATGATTTTTGTGCCTCGTTCAAATTCCAGCAGACGATCAATCACCTGGTCGGTCGTCTGGGATTCGACCGGGAGATGACAATCGGGGCAGTATTGATCACCCAAACGTGCGAACAACACGCGGAGATGGTCGTAAATCTCGGTGATTGTGCCGACGGTTGCGCGGGGAGTCGATCCCGTGTTTTTCTGTTCGATGGCGATGGCGGGAGAGAGACCCTGAATATGTTCGACCCGCGGCTTGGGCATCCGGCCGAGAAACTGTCGAGCGTATGAGGACAGCGATTCCACATACCGCCGTTGTCCCTCGGCGTAGATTGTGTCCATGGCGAGTGACGTCTTGCCGCTCCCGGAGGGCCCACAGAAGACAGACATTTGCTCGCGAGGAATATTAACGTCGAGATTCTGTAAATTGTGTTGTCTCGCGCCCGTCACTTCGATGTTCTTGAACTCTTTGACGGGCGTGCGGCGTGCCAGTTGTTTCATGACTGGTGAATCGGTCGGTGCCGAGAGGCGTTTCGATTTGGCTTTGGTGACCAATGCCGGGATAAACGGCAACAATGCCGCTCCGGTATGAGACTTTCGCGTCTTTGCAATTTTCTCGGGAGGTCCTTCCGCAATAATGGAACCTCCACCTTCGCCTCCCTCGGGACCAAGATCGATCACCCAGTCTGCTGTCTTGATCACATCCGAATTGTGTTCGACAACCAGCACCGTGTTCCCTGCATCGACAAAGCCGTGCAACACTTCGAGTAACTTTTCAACGTCTGCAAAATGCAATCCGGTTGTTGGCTCGTCGAGTAGATATAGAGTTTGACCCGTGCTGCGTTTCCCCAATTCCCTTGCCAATTTAATCCGTTGGGCTTCCCCGCCCGAGAGTGTCGGCGAAGGTTGACCCAGTTTCAAATAATCAAGACCCACATCATGTAGTGTCTGTAACAGTCGATGAATCTTGGGATGATTCTCGAAATGCTCCAACGCTTCCTGAATGTCCATATCCAGGACATCGGCAATGCTCTTCCCTTTGTATTTCACTTCCAGCGTTTCGTGATGAAACCGTTTGCCTTCACACACCGGGCATGTCACCCAAATGTCGGCAAGAAAATCCATTTCCAACTTGTTCGAGCCATGTCCTTCACACGCTTCGCAGCGACCCGCCGCGACATTAAAACTGAATCGCCCTGGCTTGTAGCCACGCAATTTTGATTCGGGCAACTTGGTGTAAAGCGTGCGGATTTCATCAAACAATTTGACATAAGTGGCGGGGTTCGAGCGCGGGGTGCGACCGATGGGGGATTGATCAATATCAATCGCTTTGTCGATATGCTTGAACCCTTCAATTTTGTCATGATCGCCGGGCATTCCTTTGCCGCCGTTGATGTCTCGGTTGACGGCTTGCCAGAGAATATCGTTGATGAGCGAACTTTTACCCGAACCGCTGACGCCCGTCACACAGACAAACTTGCCTAATGGAATTTCAACATCAACATCTTTCAGGTTGTTATGACGCGCGCCGGTCATTTGGATGGCATGGCCGTTTCCCTCTCGCCGTTCTTCGGGAACTGCAATCGTTCGTTTTCCTGAGAGATACGCGCCCGTGACACTTTTCCGTTTCTTCATGACTTGCGTCAACGAGCCTTGCGCGACCACTTCCCCGCCGCGAACACCCGGTCCCGGCCCGAAGTCGATGATCTGATCGGCGGCTCTCATGGTTTCTTCATCATGCTCAACCACGATGACGGTGTTGCCCTGATCGCGGAGTTCACACAGGCTATCCAGCAGCATCGTGTTGTCGCGAGGATGCAGGCCGATGGATGGTTCATCGAGGATGTAAATCACGCCGACGAGTCCGCAACCAATCTGACTGGCCAACCGAATCCGCTGACTCTCTCCCCCGGAAAGCGTGGGCGCTTTGCGGTCAAGAGTGAGATAATTGAGGCCGCAACGCAGCAAGAATTCAAGACGCCCACGAATTTCTTTGATCGCTTCTTCGGCAATGATCTGCTGCATGTCATCGAGCACGAGACCTTCGAAAAAGGCATACGCTTTATCAAGACTCAGGCCGCAGACATCACCCAGAGACAATGAGCGATCTGCTTTCTTGCGAGCGAAGGAGGCTTTGGACGTGGTGAGACGCACACTGCGTGCTTGTGAGTTCAGGCGTTCCCCGGCACATGCCGTGCAATCGCGGAAGTCGAGGTACTTTTCGATTTGTCGCCGTCGCATCGGGTTGCGCGTGCTGCGATAACTCTCCAGCAGTTCTTCAACAACACCATCGTAAGTGTCACCGTGCTTCCAAATGCCTCCCGAATGTCGCCATTCAAAGGTGATATTGCGGTCACTCATGCCGTAGAGAAACAGTTGGCGGGCGTCTTCAGGAAGTTCGCTCCATTCTGTCTTCAGCAGTGTGTCTTTTTCGAGTTCCAGTTCCTCTTCGATGGCGCGTGCGATGCCTTTGTAGAGATGTTTCTTCCAACGGCCAATTTTGCGAATCGGTCCCAGTAGGTCAATCGCACCCGACCACAAGGTTTTGGAGGAGTCGGGAATCAGCTTGTCCATCAATAACTCGTGCCGCATCCCCAAGCCGTTACATTCCTGACACATCCCAACCGGACTGTTAAAGCTGAAAAGCTGCGGCGATGGGGGTTCGTAACTGATGCCACAATGCGTGCAGGCATACTTGGAACTGTAAAGTCGGTCGTCAAATTGATCGCTCTCTTTTTGAATGGCGACAAGTAACGCGCCTTGTGATTGCCGCAGCGCTGTCTCAATCGTCTCGGCTAATCGCGTGCGTGTGACTTTCCCGGCGACCAATCGATCAATGACGACTTCAATCGTATGTTTCATATGCCGACCAAGTTGCAGGTCGTCAGTCAGTTGGACCACTTCACCATTCACACGGGCACGAAGAAATCCCTGTTTGAGCAAATCTTCAAACAGGTCTTTGTATTCCCCCTTTTGTTGCTGAATCAGGGGAGCCAAGACGAGGTACTTGGTCCCCTCGGGGATTTGTTGCAACGATTCCAGAATTGTCTCTGACGATTGCGCAGTAATCGGGCGGTCGCATTCCGTGCAATGTCCCTGCCCCACTCTCGCAAACAACACTCGCAGATAATCATAGATCTCGGTGATCGTGCCCACCGTGCTGCGCGGGTTACGTCCGCTCGTTTTCTGTTGAATCGAAATTGACGGTGCGAGCCCCTGAATCAAATCGACATTCGGTTTAGGCATCTGGCCCTGAAATTGTCGCGCGTAAGCGGAGAGCGATTCGACATACCGGCGTTGTCCCTCGGCATAAAGGGTGTCAAACGCGAGTGAACTTTTCCCCGAGCCGGACACGCCCGTCATCACGATCAGCTTATTGCGGGGGATGACCAAGTCGACGTTTTGAAGATTGTGCTCACGCGCGCCGCGAATCGTGATGTCGGAAAGAGTCATGCCTGGTGCGATTTCGGGATGGGAGAGGGTTCTTGTGTTTTAGCAAAGATCTGATTATAGGAGTGGGGTAAAGCAGGTAGCAACTGAACACTCTTGGCGGAGATTGATTCAAGGAGAGTTCTCGCATTTTCAGTCATTTCGCCCCTGCATTGACACTGGCTGTCAGGATGCGAAAATGCGTCCTCGATATTCAAGACACAAAACCAAAACGCAGCCATCACCAGGAGTGATCAACGATGAGTGGCCCTATTGTCCGCACAGGAACGACCCCCTTATTCTGGGAAAACTACGACAAGATCTTCGGCGACGAAGGTGACAAGCCTCAAGGCAAAAAGAGCACCAAGAAGAAAGCCACCAAAAAGAAGTCCGTCAAGAAAAAGACAACTTCTGTGAAGAAGAAGGCGACCAAAAAGAAAACGGCCAAGAAAAAAGCCGCCAAGAAGAAAAGTAAGAAGTGATTCTGGTTTTGTAGGGCAGGGGCCTCCCTGCCGAAGAGAAAACTATTTGCGAACTGAGGGGAAAATGTGATATCTTGATGGTGACCTCTTGAGCAGGGAGAGAAGCCACCAATGAACACTCCCCATAATCCCACAGCCAGCAGTTCGGCTAGCATCCCGAACTCTCACTCCAATGGAAACTCTGTCGCGCGTCGCTGGCCTAAGATTCTCGTGAACATCGCGGCATGTTATTACTTGCTGAGCGCGTTGACGTTGCCGTTTGTGAATAAATTCTGGTTGGGTGAAATTCCGGTACTGGCCCTCATTCAGTTACCAAAGTCATTTCTGAAATCGGCCATACACACGCCTATGATGTCAGCGATGCATTCGCTGGGTTACTCCCACGGCTCGTTTTCGCCGGATTACGGCGCCACGCATGGCTGGGCGATGGCGATCATGGTGACGCTCCCCGCTTTGTTCATCGTTGCTGTTTTGTGGAAGCTACGAAAATTACCACAACGACGAACACTGATAGTTGCGGTGTTGGTCTGCGCGAGCATTGACGCCGTGGTTACGCTTTGGTTTGACTCCGTTTCTCACCTGAAACTTTTTAATGCAATGTTTTTCTGATTGTTTTGAGTCTGATGATCGACCTGTTGGAACACGAAGCGGGCCACCACGGGCAACTGATTCGCTATCTTTACGGCTTACGACGCGAAATCCCCGAGAGCTGGAAGAAGAAATATGCTTTAGGACGAGTGTCTAAATTAATAGAGCAACTGCTAGAAAATCAAAATGTTAGCTCCACTCATTTTACCATTTTGCATTACATGCTTCCTCTGGATCGGTCTGTTCTTTGGATTGAAATACTCTTTGCGAAAGCATTTCAAGTTGCCAAACTTTGCGGCCATGCTAATTTGTTTTGTCTCATTTGTTCCTGGGTTCATTGTGGTGAGTGAAATTGTTGGTTTCGTGGTATATGGCGAATTTACCTACGCCGAAGCATCCCAAATCCATGACAAATACATCGATCTTCCTACAGATGCTCGTGAGATAGTCCTGCATAAATATGCTTCCGGGCATGCGGTAAAATTTCAAACATCCCAGGAGTCTCTGGAGGAATGGATGAATCAAGTCACGGAATCGCGTCGTAAATATACAGACGCGATTCCTTTCCAGCGTCACGAAGAAATTGAGGAGTTACTGATCGATGAGTTCATAATGAGATTCGAACAGTATGAATGGTCGTATCCCTCCGATGTTGTCGTCTATCGGGGTTGGCACTCACAACGAGGAGCTGGTTTTGATGTTTGGTTCTCACACTCAAATAAAACCTGTTATATCTCAGCAGGCTACTGGTGATCTCCCCAGCACACCGATCAAGATTCCCGCAGAACAGTCGGGTACCATACTCTCGCTGGGGTGAGAATGTGAGTTTCATCCGTGATATCTGCGTGATCCGCGGTGAAATGCATCTCGGACAATTATCGGGCGCTTCTGTTTCACGGAGCGCCCACCGCCACCCTTTTTTATTCGCTTGATTCGAGTCATTCGTGGTGAGTTCTTTCTCACGACTCCGGCTGACGAGTTTCATTGCACGTCGAATGACACTTGCCACCATCCCGACTGCTGGCGCAGATCGG